>ERZ791843.164-NODE-164-length-60330-cov-46.392_pt1 | contig 60330 bp, 46 predicted proteins | sample MGYA00510290_ERZ791843 | MGnify/ENA primary metagenome ERZ791843 (study PRJEB30046, sample SAMN00715254) | human gut metagenome | study: EMG produced TPA metagenomics assembly of the A metagenome-wide association study of gut microbiota in type 2... | reverse complement strand
AACATGATCTTTATCAAGAAAATTTGTCGGCTCATCTAATAGCAATACATCTGGTTTTTCAAGCAGTAGCTTTGCCAAAATCACTTTTGCTCGCTGGCCGCCACTCATTTCAATGATAGGGCGGTCAAGACCAATCGCAAGCAGCCCCAGCCCATTTGCAACGCGCTCGATCGCAGTATCAATGGAATAGAAGTCATGTGTTTCAAGCTGCTCTTGATAGTAGGCAGCAAGTTCCAGATTTTTCATATCTCCATCGGCGGCCTTTTCATATAGCTGCATAACTTGTGTTTCTATTTCAAACAGCTTTGCAAAGGCTGATTTCAAAAACTCTTTCATGGTAAGCGTATGGTCGATTTCTGCATACTGATCCAAATAGCCAATCGTAATATTTGGCTGCCAGATAACCCGTCCGCTATCAGGTATGATCTGCTCTGTACAGATTTTGATTAAAGTGCTTTTGCCGGTTCCGTTCTGCCCGACAATGCCAATATGTTCTCCTTTATTGAGTGTGAAGCCTGCATTTTTGTATAGCACATTCTCACCAAAAGAGTGTGTCAGTCCGTCAATTTCTAATAAGCTCATTTTTATTAACCCTTTCCTGCATATTCTCTGATACAAAAGAAAAAGGCAGAAAGCAGAGATACACAAGTGTATCCGCCTTCTGCCTTTGGCATAGCAGCGCCAAAAACAAAAGGCTATGGACAAAACATTGTCCATAGCCTCGTACACATTATAACTGCATGGAAAGCCATTTTCTCAAAATGGGTATAAAACCCCCTTTATGGCTTCCCGATGAAATCGAAATGCGTCATTTATACGCTATACTCTGCACAATGTTTCATCGGTTTGGATTGTACAGAGTTGATTCTCTTTTTACGCTGATCGGTTAAATGAAAGTTCATATCTTGCTCCCCTTTGGAGATATATCTTTATATAGAATAGCACAAACATTCTTCTTTGTCAATCTTATGAAATAATATATCATGTAATATCAAATCATATTACATTCTCATAATCCAACCCGAAATGTACAATGATATAGGGTGATATGAGAATGAACCAAGATGAAAGAAGGTTTGACTTTCATGGGCTCGGGCTCGCTTTGAAACAGGCCAGAGAGGAAAAGGGCTGGACGCAAGCCTATGTGGCGGAGCTGGTCGGCAAGACTGACCGCACCATTATGAACATCGAGAACAAAGGCCAGCACCCCAGCTTCAACCTGTTTTTCAAACTCGTCACTCTGTTCGACATTTCCGTAGATCAGTTTTTCTATACAGAAGGTCAGCGTGGAGAGAACAGTTGCAGAAAGAACATTGATGTGCTTTTAAGCTTGATGAATGAGAAAGAGCTTGTTGTCATGGAGGCCACAGCCGAAGGGCTCAAGAAAGCCAGAGAAACGGAGGTTCAAGAGGTATGGCTGTTTTGCGTCAGCAGTATGTACTGGTGGAAGCAATCCAAGCATGGATTGCTTTATTAAAAGAGAATCAAATAAATCCTTTAGAATAAAGACGAAAAAATAGAGCAGTTTACCTAGAATTTAAGCTTTACTGTTACTCAAACAAGTGGCATTTTAACTCTCTACATATCGTTGGAATGAACTTCTGGATGCTGTATGTTATTTTGATCTTGGCAGGAAAGGAAGCGTTCGTGTTTATATTCTTGTGTTCGCTTTGGCAACTACTGCAAAGGATTATGTATAATCAAGCGAATGATAATAGTATCAAAATATGAATTATAAAATGTAGACAGAATGGACATAGCAACATTTCGCCAATCGCTCATGAACTATAAAATGTATATGGGTGATGCAGAATGGCGAAAATTGAGGACTGTCCCGGCTTTGAAACGTTCGGAGCGGATGTCAAGGCAGCACGAAAAGCAAAACAGCTTTCCCGCAGTGCGCTGGCTGACATGATACATTGTGACAGTCGGTATCTTGCGAATATCGAGAACGAAGGCACGCTGCCCAGCCTGCCGGTGGTGATTCAGCTGATAAAAATATGCGGCCTGCCCGTGGAGCGGTACTTCAACCCGGAACTCATGCGGGAAGAAAGTGTGGAGCGTCAGAGGGTCAGCCACAAGCTGCAGCTTTGCCCGGAAGAATACTTACCCATCGTAGAAGGTGCCATTGACGGTGCCCTGCGAATCCATGAACAGGAAAAAGATCCCGCGTGTGTCTGATTGCCACGCATGGTCATTGAGAGGATGCAAAAGCGTCCTCTTATTTTTTTTTTTGCATTTTGCGGGCAAAACGGGGGTGTTGTGGTGTCATAGTAGTGGGGAAAGGTAACGTAGCAAGCATAGGGAGTGTAGCCACTCCCGGCAGAAATGCTTGCTGGGGAGTACCCCAGACCCCCAAGAAACGAGGTGAAACTATGACGAACCGAACCCGAAAAATTGTTCTGCGTGTTCCCGTGACGCCGGAGGAACAGGAACTTATCCGGCAGAAGATGGCTCTGCTGCACACACGGAATTTTTCTGCCTACGCCCGGAAGATGCTGATAGATGGTTATGTTGTCCACATCGACACCACCGACATCCGGGCGCAGACCGCTGAATTGCAGAAGATTGGCGTCAACGTCAACCAGATCGCGCGGCGGCTGAACAGTATGGGGCCGCTGTACACACAAGATGTTGCGGACATCAAAGGAGCGCTGGCACAGATATGGCAGGTACAAAGATACATCCTATCAAGTCAACGCTGAAAAAGGCATTGGACTACATCGAGAATCTGGCCAAGACGGATGAAAAAATGTTGGTGTCCTCCTTTGCCTGTGCCTACGAAACCGCAGACATCGAATTTGAACTGCTGTTGTCACAGGCCATGCAGAAAGGCAACAATCTGGCCCACCACCTGATACAGTCTTTTGCGCCGGGCGAAACCACGCCGGAGCAGGCCCACGAAATTGGCCGACAGCTTGCAGATGAAGTGCTGCAAGGAAAATATCCCTATGTGCTAACTACGCACATTGACAAAGGGCACGTCCACAACCACATTATCTTTTGCGCTGTGGACATGGTGAATCAGCGAAAGTATGTTTCCAACCGACAAAGTTATGCCTACATCCGGCGCACTAGCGATCGGCTATGCAAGGAATACGGCCTGTCCGTGGTGATGCCCGGTCAAGACCGGGGCAAGAGCTATGCCGAGTGGGACGCACACCGCAAGGGCACAAGCTGGAAGGCAAAGCTGAAAGCTTCCATAGATGCAGCCATCCCGCAGGCCAAGGATTTTGACGATTTTCTGTGGCTCCTGCAGGAGCAGGGCTATGAGGTCAAGAGGGGCAAGTATGTGTCGTTCCGTGCGCCCGGACAGGAACGGTTCACCCGCTGCAAAACGCTGGGTGAAACCTACACCGAGGAAGCTATCACCGAGCGAATCAAAGGGCGGTTCGTGGAGCGGAAGCCCAAAGAAAACCGTAGAATCTCGCTGCGGATTGATTTGGAAAACAGCATCAAGGCCCAGCAGTCCGCAGGGTATGAGAAGTGGGCAAAACTCCACAATCTGAAACAGGCGGCCCGGACGCTGAACTTCCTGACCGAGCATGAAATCGAAAGCTACCCGGATTTGGAAAGCCGGGTGGCCGAGATCACCGCCGCCAGCACCGAAGCTGCCGCCGCATTGAAAGCAGCAGAGCGCCGACTTGCTGAAATGGCCGTGCTGATAAAGGATGTCACCACCTGTAAGGAACTGCGCCCACTGGTGCAGGAATATCAGCAGGCTGCTGACAAAAAGCAGTTCCGGCACAAGCACGAGGGCCCCCTGATTCTCTATGAAGCGGCGGCTAAGGCCCTGAAAGAGCAGGGCTTTCAAAAGCTGCCCGACCTCTACACCCTGAAAGCCGAGTATAAGCAACTGGCCGAACAGAAAGACCAGCTGCAGCGGCAGTACGCCGAAGCCAAACGCCAGATGCAGGAATATGACATCATCAAGCAGAATGTGGACGGCATTCTGCGGACAGCACCGGGAAAGGAGCAGATGCAGGAACGGTAAGCCACGCAAGTTTTCGTCACAACCCGCTGACAGTTTAAACAATATCTGCTATAATTAAAACAATGATTCTTAGAAAAAATTCTCAAGTAGAAAGGAGATTTTTCAATTGGACAACAACCTCATTCCGTATCAGCCTGTAATCTCCGATATTAAAAATTTGATTACCGTCGGCCAGAACATTGCCTATAATGCAGCCAACCGTGCAATGATTATGACCTACTGGAATATTGGAAAACGCATTGTTGAAGAAGAACAGAGCGGTGCCGAGCGTGCAGAGTATGGAAAACGCTTAATTCCAGTTCTTTCGGCAGAACTCACAAAGGAATTCGGCAACAGCTATTCCAGCCGAAATCTTCATTATTACCGTAAATTTTACCATTGCTTCCCTGATTCCGAAATTTTGAACACGCGTGTTCAAAATCTTAATTGGTCGCATTTTCGGGCTTTGCTTCGTGTTCCCGATGAAGATGCCCGTATTTGGTATATGAATGAAGCGGCTAATGAAAATTGGAGTGTTCGCACCCTTGACCGCAACATTGGCACACAGTATTATTATCGGTTGCTCCATTCTCCGAAAAAAGAAGCCGTCATTGCAGAAATGAAAGAGAATACGGTAGCAGAACCCAAGCATCAGTTTGAACTTCTCAAAAGTCCCATCGTGGCAGAATTTTTGGGATTCCGTACCGAAGATTCCTTTGCAGAGTCCGATTTGGAGTCTGCAATTCTTTCTCACATCCGGGACTTCCTCATGGAAATGGGAAAGGGATTTGCTTTCGTGGCCCGACAGCAGCACATTGTGACCGACACGGAAGATTACTACATCGACCTTGTGTTCTATAACATCGAACTAAAATGCTATGTTCTGATTGACTTGAAGATGGGTACGATCACCCATCAGGATGTCGGCCAGATTGATATGTATGTTCGGATGTACGATGAACTCAAATGCAAAGAGGGCGACAATCCCACGATTGGCATTCTGCTGTGTGGCGAAACCAGCGAGGACATCGCGCGCTATTCCGTCCTGCATGATAACGACCATCTGTTCAAGTCGAAGTATCTGACTTACCTGCCCACTAAAGAACAGCTGCGTGCTGAAATTGAGCGGCAGAAAAATATTTTCTATATGCAGCATCCGAAGCTGGATGATAAAGATCATTCTGGACAGAATCTTTAAAATCCGTGTATTCACTATACAAAGTTTTATATTGACATAGGAGGAATACAATGAGCGAGGAAAATATCAAAGCACAACTCATAGAGTTTGTGAAATCTAATAATGGAATTGATTCTCTGTTAGGAAAAATGGAATTTACCAATAGCAATATAATTGGCGAAGGTGGAAATGGTTTAGTATATTTAGCAACGATAAACGGAAAAGATGTTGCAATTAAATTTTTAGTGACTGATTCATCCAAGAAGGTCAAAAGATTTCAATCTGAATATTTTAATACAAATTATGTACGAGACAAACTGTGTAATATCGTCAACATGTTATATTATGGTGAAGTTACACTTTGCGCAGGACTTACCGTACCATATATTGTGATGTCTAAATATTCTGAAAATTTAAGAAGTTATCGAAATAGACTTGCGGAAATCAGCGAAACAGATTTTATAAATTTAATGAAATTCTTCTGCCGGACTTTAAAGTCTCTTCACAGTCAAAATATTGTCCATCGTGATATTAAACCAGAAAATATTTTAATTGATGAAGATGGAAAATTTAAACTTGCAGATTTTGGAATTGCCCATTTTGAAAAAGAAGATTTTCCAATAGAAAATAAAACTCAAAAAGGCGAAAGAATGGCCAATTTGGAATTCTCTGCACCGGAACAGGTAAGCAAGCCCTACATAGCAACACAAGCATCTGATATCTACTCTATGGCACAGGTTTTGTATTGGTTTGTTTTTAGAAGTTTAAATCGTGGAACGGGAGCGGAACAAATCTCGTCTAAATATCATTGGGAAAATGCCTTTCTATATGATGAAATCATTAGTAAGTGCCTCTGTAATAGCTCAAACGATCGATTTCAAACAATCGATGAATTAGAGGATTTTTGCAAGTCAGAACTCTCTCATCAAAAAGAAATAAATGTAATGGATGACATGTACGCTTTTCATGATGCAGTAGTGTCAGTTGTTCCAGAATTTTACGGAAAAGTATTTTTCATTACAGATAAAGACACGATGAGTGAACTATTCAAAAGTATCTTCAGCAAAAAATACAATCGTCCCCTTTATCTGAATACAGGCATCGAAAATGGAGAATTTTCGTCAATATCCAGAATTGAAAATGGAAACTTTTTGATGGACTATTGGGAAATAAATATTAGTAAGGTCTGGGGATTTTTAGCAGATAACGCCTATGATGATATCCTATTGCTTGAAGTTGACAATACCACTCCATATACAGTCGATGGCAAAGAGTGCTATTCTGTTGCGCTAGTTGAAAACAAAGATATTGTTTCAACTAGCGAAATTGCAAGTGGACATATTAGATATCAAGGTGCCGTTTATCCCATTAATAAATTGAAAATTCAAGAACGTATAGTTCAAAAGGGTCATAAGATCATAGCAATTGCTCCATTTCAAAATTGCATAACACTGATGCAAAACGATTCCTTTATTGATGCTTTACAAGAAAAGAATCCCATCAATGATACCGATGTATTTAATTTAAGAAAGAACATTTGTAGGCATATTTCGCCTGATATAATGCTATAATCGGACTATATACCCTATCTAGCTTGTTTTGACATTAACACACCATTTTTCTATAATATGATGTATCATTGTCAGGGTCGGAGTCAGGCGAGGTGATAGCATGAACAACATAGATAAAGTTAAAAAGCTGATACAGTCTGCCCCCGGTGGTATCATTACGACCGCACAGTTGACAAAAGCCGGCCTCCACCGGGGCTATCTGCATAATTTTGTCGAGAGTGGAGAACTGTATCATTTCGGAAGCGGCCTATATGTGCAGAGCAGCGCATGGGAAGATGATTTTCACCTGTTGCAGCGGAAGTATAGCCGTGGCATCTATTCGCACGATACCGCGCTTTACCTGCTGGGGTATTCTGACCGAACCCCGACAAGATACACTATAACTTTTCCCAAGGGCTACAATGCACTGTCCTTAAAACAGGAGGACTTGATTGTCAAGCGTGCCATTCCAGAAAATTATGACTTTGGCATTATCGAAATCCAATCGCCGTCCGGCAACCCGATTCGTGTTTACGATTTGGAGCGGACGCTGTGCGACATCCTGCGCGGCAACGGGAGCGATATTCAAATTGTGAGTGCAGCAATGAAACGTTACGCCACATCCAAAGACAAGGACATTCACAAATTGATGCAATATGCAGAGCAGCTTCGTGTGAAGCCCAAGGTTCTGCGCTATATGGAAATTCTATTATAAAATGTAAATGTATAAGTGACAAAAAAAGAACGCTGGACACAGCAGCCGATAAGCTGCCGTATCCAGTGTTCTCTCATTTACTCACCCGTAAAATCAAACCTCTGTCCGTCAAAGTCAGCATCGGTCATACGCTCCAACTTTGCAATGGTACCGTTTGCCAGCCGCCGCATTTCCGTGTCCATATCCGGCAGGGCGGCCAGCATCCGTGCCATCGTGCGGCGGCGGTCAGAGGTGTGGTACATACAGATCAAATTTTCTTCTTCTACGCTGAAATTCATGGTCAGACCTCCATTTCGTGTTGTTTGCTACGGGCCGCTGCCTTTTTCGGGCTGGCGGCCTGCTTTGTTTCGGAAAGCTGCTTGCGGACGGAAGCACGGGGTTTGCGAATGTTCTTATCTCGGTTCTCGTTTTTGTCAACCAGCGCGTAGATGCCAAAACGGTCTTTTACGCTGGACAGATGTAAAGATTTATACGGCAGCATGGCAAGCAGCTGGTCCGTGTCCCGGCTGGATGCCAGCTTGGTGAAATAGGGCGATACCTCTACCATGAAATGATTCTTGTCCGGGCTGTTGGGAGCAGCCAGACGCTTCATATCGGCTACGATACGCTGTGCCTCGGCCTCGATCAGCCCGGTGTGCAATGCCGCAAGGTGTTCTTTGAAATCACCGGGCTGTGCAGATTCCCGACTGCGCTGCTCCTGCCGGATGGCCGCTTGCAGAAGTTCCGGGTCACGGGGCTGCATTTCATACCGCACGAACTCTCCAAAATATTTGTCCGATCGGCTGTCGAAATGCTCTTTGAGGCCAATTTCCCGCATCCCACTTTCGTAGATCAGGCGATTGGCACCCACAAGCAGAGCGGCATCCCGGATATGCTGGAAATGCTGCTGATAGTCCAGTTCATACAGATTGCCTTGCACAGTTCCGTTGGCCGCGCCGGTCAACTCCACCGCATAGGCAAGGATCCTGTCGCAGGTCTGCTCGCCGCAGAATTTCCATGTGTTGTAGGCTTGCGTGTCTTTGAGCAACACGTCCCGTTCCCGGAAGCAGAATGTTCCAGAAGGCCGGGACAGCCACAACAGCAGCTTATCTTCCGGCTGGTCGCTGCGGGCGGCCTCCCGCAGCATCTTGATGTCATAGGCAAAATCGCTCTGATAGTATGCGGTGTTCTGGTGCATAATGGCTTCCAACGCAGCGATCACATCCATATTTTCAAATTTATGCACGGCTTATACCTCCAATTCCTTTGTCTTTTCTCGTGGCTGCGTTTGCTTGCTCAGCTCCTTTTTTGCGGCATCCAGCTGTATCCGGATGGACGGCTTTTTCGGCTTGGCTGTGCGGGACTTCTTGGCTTTTGGTGCCTTTTCCTCGGCCTTGACTGCGGCGGCAAGGTCCGTCAGAGAGATTTGTTCTCCGGCCTTTGCTTTGGCCTCCAATTCGCCCAGAGAGGGCGCATTGTTCAGCACACCGTCAATCATGTTTTCGTTTTGTTCGGTGGAAAGTTCTGCGGTGCGCAGCGGATTTTCTCGCAAGAACTCCGGCACCTGCTGGAAGCCCACACTGTCGCAGTAGTGGGCGGTGTCCTGCCCATTTTGGTGCAGCACCACCACATCCGAAACAGACAGCGAGTGTCCCTTAAAGTCTGCCGGATGGTCCACATTGAATGTACGGTAGATGTCCTCCAATGTGGTACCCGCAGCCAGCGGCGCGGCGTATACTTCCGTATAGTTGGCCTTGTCCACGGTCCGGCCAGCGGCCTGCAGGCGGTCGTAGGGCTCAAAACGGTAATCGCGGGTGGAATCTTCATTGCGCAGCTGGTAGATGGAAAAGCTGCCCTGCTGCGGTGCTTCAAAGCCTGCCGCTGCGTATTCCTCTACGGTCATTCCGGCGGCCGCCGCTTCCTGCGCGATCTCGGCCTGCACCTGTGCCTTGTAATCCTGCAAGCTCTGGTCGAAGTCGGCCAGCTTGGGCGGTTCCGGCAAGTTATACTGGCCTTGGTTGAGCAGCGGGCGGCAGTCCTGCACATAGGCCACAACAGCGTTGTAATAGGCAGCCTGTTCCGGCGAAATATTCTGTCCTTCCCGCAAAGCGGTGGTGGCCGTCTGCTCCATAGCCGAAAGATTGCAGTGCTGTTTGAGGTACGGAATAAACTCGGTCAGCACCATTTCCCGCTCTGCCTTGTCCTGCTCCCACGCTTCCGGGCCTTTGTTGTGCAGCACAAAATTCTTCCAGTTTTCATCCTTGGCGTAGTATTCGTGATAGTTCTGGATATGCTGAATCAAAGAACCCTCTCCGTCACCAAAATCCTGCCGTCCCTCGTAGTTATCGGGCTGGCCGTTCATAGTAAAATCAATGCGGAACGAGGTCTTGTCGTACCAGCCGCCTGTATAACCGTCTTTTTCCCGTTCCGTATGCTGGGCTGTGTCCAGTTCTTCAAAAACACGATTCGCCACGGACAGCGGCATGATTTCGCCGTCCTGCAGCTTGTCATTTTCGCTCCAAAGAATTGTGACCGTAGGCTCTGCGGCGGGGTCTGGAATTTTAACGGGTGCAGGAATTTCATTGGCCTTTTCCGCCGCCTCTCGGAACACTGTCAGCTTATCGCCCAACAGGACTTCCGACACCGGGGCTGTCTGCCCCAGCAGATTAAGTGCTTCCTGCCCGGCATCCGGCAGAGTCAGACCGGGTGCGTCCAGCTGTCCACCGTCCAGAGCCCTGTTGTCCGGGTCATACAGGGTGTAGTCATAGCCGGAATCACAGGTCTGGATGAACAGGGTGCTGCCGTCGTCCAGCGCAAATGCGGCCTCTTGTGCAACGGAAAGATTCGCTTCCCGTTGCTGGCGCAGTTCTGCCAGATGTTCGTCCAGCGCAGAGATCAGCTCATGGGCCGCGCTGCGAATAATTTCCAGAGAGGCTTTCAGTTCGGCCAGTTCCCGGCCAGAACTCCACCCGGCCACATAGCCAAAGGAATACTCGGACGTGTCCAGCCCGTAATGCTGGCAGACGGCATAGGCCACGCTTTCGGCCTGCACCTCGCGGGTGCGGCTGTCCGGACGGTTGGCCTGTTCCGGGTCGGTGGGGTCGATGGCGTGAAGTTTGGCGTGGGCAATTTCATGGATAGCCGTCTTGATGGTCTGTAACTGGCTCATGCCCTCTTGGATGGCAATGCGGTTGTCGAGCAGATGAAAGTACCCGTGCGCTCCGCCCTCGATGTCCTCAAACCCGATGGACACCGGGGAAGTCTGCTCCAACGCCTTGAAAAAATCTTGATAGTCCTGCACGCTGCCGGAAAGTTCGTTCACTGCAATGGACGGCAGCGGTTCGCCCTCGGTCTGGCTGACATCGAACACAGACACCACCTTAAAGGCCGGAATCTGCACTGTCTTTTCTTCTGTCAGCGGCTTTCCATCCTTATCCAGAATCGGCTTGCCCTGTTCGTCCAGCTTTTCCATCTTCTGCTTCACCTTATACGGCGCCGGGGCAAGGATTTTGATACCTTTTTCTCCTTTCTTCACGGTGCGGTGGAATGTGTCTTTCCACTTGTTGAAGCCCGCCACCAGCTGCCCGCCCTGCATGGCGATCAGTAAGGTGTTGTTGAAGCTATAATTGTGGAATTTTGCCATCGTGGTGAGATAGGCTTTGTAGCGGTCACTGTCGAATAATTCTTGAATGCCTGTTTCCAGACGGTCCGTGATTTCTTTCATGCGCTCTACGCTGTCTTTGCCGTTTAGGATAATGGGAATAACTTTCTGCAGTTCCGTTTCAGGCTGAACAGGCGGCGGGATGTTGGCCGAATCTCGCAAAACTTCCGGCGCAGGAAAGGACAGTACCCGGTATTCCTCCGGCACGGGCTGGCCCTCGTGGACTTTCTGCCATGCGTCCCCACTTTTGACAAGATAGCCGTACTGGGTGAAGGCACCCTGTTCCTGCTGAGCCACATACCGGCCAAACTGTGCCGTGTCGATTCCGCCTTTCCATTCCTCCGGCATATCCACCATGCCGGAACGGTTCAGATAGTAGTCGCCCAGCTGGGCAGGCCCGTGTACTTCCGGCAGATGTACATAATAGTCCACGTTTTCGGGAAAGTCTGTGATTTTCCCGATGCTGGAAAGCTCACTCTGCGGGGCTTGCAGGGCAGCGTTCAGTTCTGCGCGTTCCCCGGCAGAGAGTGTTTCCAGCTGTGCGGCCAGAAAGTTCAGCTCGTCCACATTGGATGCCAGCACCATGTTATAAGAAATTGCAAAGCGTTTTTCTTCCTCGGCAAAGTAGCCGGAAATGAAAAGGCCCTGCGGATTATCGGACGAAATGCCGATTTGCCGCAGGGCCGTTTGTACCTGTTCGGTTGTGGTGGGCAGGTCCAGCCAGACGCCATCCCTGCCTTGCTGCTGCCGATTTTGCAGCTGGATGGAAAATAATTCGCTCATTTGGTCACACTCCTTTTTTGCTATCCTACGGATAGAGAGAGCCGGTTATGGCAAAATGAATGCTTCACCTTACCATAACCGGCCCTCGTATTTTTGCCTTACTCTTTGCGCTCTACCCGGTAATTGACGTACTTGCCTCCCGTATCTGCCAGAAGCACCGTTGCATCATAGGTTTTGCCTGTTTTCTCGGAGTAGAGGCCCTTGACCTTTGCCTTACCGTTTTTGAGCAGAGCGGCGGCGATCTTCGGTGTGAACGCCTTTTTGCGCTGCTCAAAGAAGCGGTCATTCTTCCACATCACGAACTGACAGCTACGATTCCCGCAGTAGAAGTTTTTCTTGCCCTCATAGACGTTTTCACTGCACCGGGGACACTTGCCGATAATAACCCGTTCCGACTGGAACAGGTTTTGCTTATCTGCACTGATACAAGAATAGGTCTTGACCAGCTGGCGCACCTGCGCTTCAATTTCGGCCATGAACTCGTCCGTGTCTGCATTGCCCTTGGCAATCTCGGTCAGGCGGTTTTCCCATTCGGCGGTCAGGACGGGAGAGGTCAGGCTTTCCGGCAGAACCACCGCCAGATTGATGCCGTCCTTGGTGGGGACAAGCTGTTTGCCCTTGCGCTGCACAAAGCCCATTTGCACCAATTTTTCCAGAATCGCGGCACGGGTGGCCGGAGTGCCCAGCCCTTTGCGTTCCGCATGGCCCAGGCCACCCTCTCTTGCTCCTGCGGAGCAATTCACCTTGTCCTCCGGCATATCCTCGGTCCCGGCCCGCTCCATTGCCGACAGGAGCGTATCTTCGGTGTAGGCTTTCGGCGGGGACGTGAAATGTTCCGAAATATCAGATACAACAGAATAACTTTGTCCCTCGGTCAGTTCCGGCAGGGTGTTCAGCACTTCTTCCTCGGTATCTGCTTTCAGGGTGGAGCGGAACCGCTGGTCGATCTCTTTCCAGCCGAGAATAAGCACCGTTTTTCCCTTGGCGGTGAACTCGTTCCCGGCGCAGGAGAACACAGCAGTCACAGTTTCGTACTCATGGGGTGCAGCCACGGCGCAGAGCAGCTTGGCGCAGACAAGGTTCATCAGCTTGCACTCACTTTCCGCAAGGCCGGTGAAACCCTGTTTTACAAATTCAGCAGTGGGAATGATGGCGTGGTGGTCCGATACCTTTTTGCTGCTCAGCACCCGCCCCACATCCGGGGGCAAGTCAAGCCCTTGGGCAAAGGGCAGCAGCCACAGCAGGTCGGACACAAGATGTTGTGCCGTCTGGCCCATATCCTCGGTCAGATATTGGCTGTCGGTGCGGGGATAGGTCAGCAATTTCTTTTCGTAAAGCTGCTGGGCGTAATCAAGGGCCTGTTTTGCGGTAAAACCGAACAGACGGTTTGCTTCCCGCTGCAATGTAGTCAGGTCATAGAGCTTGGGCGGCTGTTCTGTCTTTTTCTCCCGCTTGACAGAAGAACAGATAGCAGATGCCCCGGCACAGGCATTTTTCAAAGTGTCGGCCTCGTCCATGCTGGCAATGCGTCCACTGTCTGCTTTCAGGCTGCCAGACTGGATGCCGACCGTGTAATATTTTTCTTTCTGGAAGCGCAGGATTTTTGCATCCCGGTCCACCAGCATTTTCAGTGTCGGGGTCTGCACCCGGCCCACCGTCAGGGTCTTATGGTACAGCACCGAAAACAGCCGTGTTGCATTGATACCCACCAGCCAATCCGCCTTTGCACGGCAGAGGGCCGATTGATACAGAGCATCATAATCCGAATCCGGGCGCAGGTTTGCAAAGCCCTCCCGAATAGCGGCATCCTCCATGCTGGAAATCCAGAGCCGCTTCACAGGTTTTGTGCAACCGGCCATTTGGTAGACGAAACGGAAAATCAGTTCTCCCTCCCGGCCTGCGTCGGTCGCAGCGGTCACACTATCCACATCGGGGCGATTGAGCAGGGCACGCAGAACTTCAAACTGCTGTTTCTTCTCGTCCGGGACGATGAACTGCCACGGCTGGGGCAGGATGGGCAAATCCTCATACCGCCACTTACAGTATTTTTCATCGTACTGGCCCGCCTCGGCAAAGGACACCAGATGCCCGATGCACCAGCTGACCAGATACCCGCCGCCCTGCCAATAGCCGTTTTGCTTTTCATCGGCCCCGATCACGGCGGCAATGCTGCGGGCCACACTGGGCTTTTCGGCAATAACTAAATTCATATAGAACACCATCCTTTTATGTAGATGAAATATGTGGTATAATGATTAAAAAAGGGGTGATACAATGGAAAGAGATATGGTGCTAATCCGAAAAATTCTTTTTGCAATAGAGGAAAAATACACAGACAGGGCTTTATCATATCACGATTTGGGATTGAACGATTATACACCAGAAGTGGTTGCATATCATTGTAGTCTTTTACATGATGCGCAATTGGTATCTTCCTATGTGTCGCGTTATGCAGATGATAGATTGTATGCTTTTTATGTAGGCAGACTAACTTGGGAAGGACATGAGTTCCTAGACAAAATAAAGAATGACACCGTGTGGAATAAAACCCTAAAAGTTATAAAGGAAAAGGGATTGCCTTTGGCATTGGATACGGTAAAAGATATTGCCGCTGCTGTTGCGGCAGCAATGTTACAGGCAGCAATCAGTGATATAAAGGCAGGGGGATAAAATGTTTCAAACGTGCAAGTTCTGCGGCTCACAAATGCAAGGAGAGTATGAAACACTGAGTAGTTCAAACCATTATAGATTTTTCTTTACCTGCCCTAATTGCCACGCGATTTATGAGGGAGAGCGCAAAGAAAGAGGAAATCTTGTTCTTTTGAACGATTCTCGCTGGTACAATCCCAATTCTCACGATTTTGAAAAATGAGAACCGGGTCTGCTCGACAATGGGTAGACCCGGTTCCTTTATGATAAGAGAGAGATTATTGGGAAATATCATTAGAACTCTCGATTTCGGCCGGTTCCTCGTCTGCATCTTCGTCCTCGCCAAAATCATACTCGTCCAGATCATCGTGCCCGGTGGTATCGGCCTTGGGCTTGCGGAACTTGAAATAGTAGAGTGCTGCACCACCGCCCGCCAGAGCCAGCACCAGCAGGATAATCAGACTGCCCATGCTGGATTTCGGCTTTTCCTGCGGCGTTTCAGTGTCAGTTTTCACCGCTTCCGGGGCCGTGCAGTTCCGCAGGCTCTTTTCGCAAAGCGGGCAGTTTTCGTTCACTTCCCCGGCTTCACATTTCACGGTGCAGGTGCAGAACTCGGTGTCCGGCGGTTCTTCATCCAGCAGGGCCAGCAAGTCGGCATCGTCCACTTGGTTCAGGAAGTGGACAGAGGTTTCCTTGTCCTCATTGGCGCGGTCAATCAAGATGTAAAAATAATTCCCGGCCTTGGTGGTCACGGTGATAAGCTGCTTGTCGCCGTAAAAGTCATCCACCAGTGTTGCGTTGCCCTTGGGTGTGATGGACACGCCCTCCGGCTCCATGCCGCCAGTGGTAGTTTTCTCGTCCAGAATTTCCGGCAGAGGTTCCGGGGCGGGGTCAGAGCCGCTTGCAAAAGCGGGCATGGAAAAGGAGCAGAGGCAGAGCAGGATGGCCAGCAGTCCGGCATCGAAACGGTTCCATTTATCAGGTTTCATCGGCGGCATCCTCCTGTTTGTGGTACGGGGTGACGGTGGGCGCAGCGTTCAGCGCACCGCTGCGCAGGAAGGCTGCGAACTCGTCCGGTTTCATGTTCATGCTGCGCACCAACTGAATGATCTGCAAATTTTCCTGTTCGGTCTTTGCAGCTTCCAGTTCTTTCAACTACTGCTGGTATCCGCTGATTTTTTCTTTGAGCCGTTCAATATCGCGCTCAATGCGGGAAAGTCTTTTTGCCATACAAAATCCTTTCTGGCGTCACGGTAAACGCCCATAGCTGTAAAAATGTTCCTGCCAATATTTTGAGTTGAGGTTTGTGTAAGAGATCGGGTCGCCGCAGTGCAACATGATGGAATTGCCTACATAGATACCGCAATGGCTCACGCCGGGGGTATCGTAGGTTCCCTTGAAAAACACAAGGTCGCCCGGTTTGACCTGCGCCGTCGAAACAGGAGTGCAGAGGTTGTAAAGGCCCTGCGCGGTCTGGCGGCCCACATTCCAGCCGGAATGATTCAGCACCCACGAAATGTAGCCGCTGCAATCAAAGCTGGTGCTGGGGGAGCTGCCACCCCACACATACGGGTAGCCGATGTACTTGGTTGCTTCCTCCATCACGGCGGCAAACCTATCATCCTTTAGTGCTTCCGGGGGAATATCGTAGTAGGTGGGCTGCTTGATGGTGGACGCATTGGGGTATTGCGCTTTGCCAAACAAATCCGGCCGGTTACCCAGCGTGCGCATATAGAGCGAATAGGCACTAAGCTGTTCTTCGGTCAGCACTTCCACGGGCAGGTGAGATAAATCTTTGTTCTTCAGCTTGACCGTGCAGATGTAGTATTCATACGGTTCTTGGTAAGTGATAACCTGCGGCACACCATACGGGCCAATAATGACCATCATTTTTGTACGGTAACGTATCTGCATGGTCACGGTCTCGGTCAGAATGTACTGCTTTTCAAAGAGCATTTCAAGTTCGCCCTGCACCTCGGCCAATGTAAAAATGCCATCATGGAGCGCGGACAAAATCGAGATCAGCACATAGGGGTCATGCTCGATTTCGTCCAGATAAAAATGGTATTCATCGTAGTTGTGGGTGGCCTCGTAGGTGTCGAGATACCGTTGCAGCTTTTGTTCCAGCTTGGCGTAGGCTTTCTCTGCACCCAGCATATCCTTGTCCTTGGAAAAGTAAGAGGATGCCGTCACGCCGGTCCCGGCAGTGCCCGCCATCACGGTGCAGGACTGCAACCCCGTTATCAGGAGCAGAGCCAGCAGACCGAACACCGCCACGATCAGAATGGTTTTCCAGTTCCGGGCCGCAAATTCGGCTACCCGTTCGCCGCCCTCGGCCGCCAGCTTTGTTGCCCGGAAACCGTTCTCTGCGGTGGCGGCTGCACCCTGCGCGGCGGCTTGTCCGGCCTGCCGTGCAGCTTTGGCATACTGCTGTTTGATACGCCGTTTCTGCCACATCCGGGAAATGGGGTTGCTGGCCGCCTGTGCAATTTGCGGATTGTCCCGCAAGGATTTCTGGTAAAAGTATTCTGCATTGGCAGACATGAGCTGACGCTCTGCCTTTTCCACGGCCCTGTAGGGCTTCATCTTGTTGTGCCGGATGCCGGTGCGCATAACCTTGGCGGTCTGATGCTCCACCAGTTCTTCACCCTTGTGGCCGCCCTCCACACCCACATTTTCGTGTTCGACTTCATGGATTTTTCCGTGAGCGAACAGCAACGCTTCCGATAGCGGGCGGCTGGCCGGGTTTGGTTTCAGGCTGGGTGGGCCTTTGTCCTGCTGCTCAAAGCGCAAGGTGGATTTTGCCTTGCCGCTGACAGCATCGTAGACTTTTCCCTTGACAGGAACACGCTTTTTCGGCAGAGCGGCGCGGGCTGCATCCAGTTTGTCGGCTTTCGCTCCCGCCTTTTGGATATACGGCTGCAACGCCGGGTCTGCCCGTTCTTCCTCGGTCAATTCCAAACGGGCAGCGGAACGGTGCAGGCCATCTTCATTTTCGGCGGTGGCTGCGGTTTCTGCGGCTTTTTTCGCTTTCTTTTTATTTTTATGACCGTCCTTGATGTCCTCGGCCCGTTCCAGAATTTTTTTGGCCTTGCCCTCGGCATCCGTGGAGTAGTCCTGTTCCGTTTCCCGACTGGAAACATTCTCTACAGTGCCGTCCGCCTGATTTTCCACCACCAGACCGTCACGGGTCATGGTCTGGGTGACTTTGGCTTTTGCCTGCAATTCTTTCAAAGTTCTTCACCTCCCATCGGACAGCGACCCGTTTCAATGTCCGCAATGTATTTGAGAATCGGGAACACCTGCGGCGGCGAAACTGCATTGCCCAGTGTTTTCATCCGCTTGCTGCGGTTCGGCACATCTTCGGTCAGGCGCGGGATGTCGGCGGGTTCTTCGGCCCAAAGGGAATGTCCGTCCATTTGCGCGGGAAACCCATCAGCCACTCTACCCAGTCCGGGTTGAGATACGGCTTTTCCAGCGTGGTGGGGGTCATCCGGTAGACCACATGGGAAAGCCGCGCCGTCCACGCCTTGCCATCCTTGTTCATCTTGCGGTAACTGCCATTCGCAGAGATTTGGATGTCCAGCCCCTTGCCCACATCCCCGGTGTCGCTGGCAAGGGGTGTGGGAAGCAGCGGAGCCGATGATGAATACCCGTTTCCGTTCGTGCCACGCGCCAACGGCAGCAGCAGGTAATACGAAAACCCGAACATCGTAACCTGCCTGCTCCAAGTCAATGAGCGTTTTGTCGAGCCCCATACGGAGGAAGCCAGCAACATTTTCTCCAAGCACCCAACGGGGCTGCAATTCCCGGATGACCCGCAGCATTTCGGGCCACAGGTAGCGTTCATCGTGGAAGCCGCGCTGCCGCCCTGCGGTGGAGAACGGCTGGCACGGGAAGCCACCTGAAATGAGGGTGACGGTGCGAAGTCCTGTTTTTTCAAAGAAAGCCTCCTTTGTTACAGTGGTGATGTCCTGAAAACGGGGCACTTCCGGCCAGTGGCTTGCCAGCACAGCGGCGGGAAATGCCGCCCACTCGCATTGACAGACAGAGGTAAACCCCGCTGCTTCCGCGGCAAGGTCGATGCCGCCGATGCCGGAAAACAAGCTGAAATGTGTTAAGCTCATAGCTCCACCACCTCGCTGAGCCGGGTGGTCATGATCTTATAGAGCTGTGTGTTTTTCGGGATGGGGTTGGAAAACGGAAGCACCACGTTTTCAAAAATCAGCAGTCCTTCGCCCGGTTCCGAATTGTCGATGTACTTCTGCTGGTCTGCGGAGAGGTTCAGCCGTTCCGAAAGGATTTTGCGGTCGCCGGATGCCTGATTCAGCAGCGTGATGAAGTCGCTGTTTTCCAGAATGTTCTCGATCTCCGGGGAAGAAAGAAGGTCCTTCACATTCTGGGTGGCACCTGTGGGCACACCGCCCCATTTGCGGAAGCGTTTCCAAATCTCGGCACTATACGCGGCGGTCTGTTCCTCTTTCAAGAGCAAGTGGAACTCGTCTGCAAAATACCATGTGGCCCGGCCTTGGCTGCGGTTCTGGGTGACACGGCCCCATATCTGGTCTTGGATAATGAGCATCCCCAATTTTTTTAACTGCTTGCCTAACTCCTTGATGTCAAAGGCCACAAGCCGGTTGTGGATGTCCACATTCGTTTTGTGATTAAACACATTCAGCGAGCCGGACACATACAAGTCCAATGCCTGCGCTACCCGGTCCGCTTCCGGCAAGTGCTGGTCGAGCAGGGCTTGGTGGAGGTCAGACAAAATCGGCATATTTTCCGGGCAGGGATTCGCCAGATAGGGGCGGTAGATGGCTTTCACGGCACGGTCTATCACGGTGCGTTCAATCGCTTCCAGACCCGTTTTGCCGCCCATGACCAGCTCACAGAACGACAGCACAAAATCCGATTTCAGGGCAAGCGGACTATCATCCTCGGAGTAGTTGAGGTTGATGTCCAGAGGATTCACATAGTCCTTGCTGGTGGGCGAAAGTTTGATGACCTGCCCATGCAGCCGCTTGACCAGCGGATAATACTCGGCTTCTGGGTCTGAAATAAAAATATCGTCAGCAGTCGTTAAAAACACACTGACGATTTCAGACTTGCAGCTCATGGATTTGCCGCTGCCGGGCGTACCCAGCTTTAGGCCGTTGGGACACCGGGCCTGCTTGCGGTCCAGCATGATCATGTTGTGGGATTTTGCGTTGATGCCGTAGTACATGGCCGCGCCGCTCTGGAAAAGCTCCTGCGTCACAAAGGGCACGAACACCGCCACGTTGGAGGTGGTAAGGCTGCGCTGAATCTTTATCTGGTTGATGCCCAGCGGCAGGCTGGACACAAGGCCCTGTTCCTGCTGGTAGTCCAGCCGGACAAGCGAGCAGTTATACTTCTGTGCCACACCTGCGGCTTGGAACACATCGTTGCCCAGCTTTTGCTTGGTGTCGGCCACATTCAGCACAAGAAAGGTCAGCATGAAAAGCCGTTCGTTCCGGGTCTGCAATTTGTTCAGCAGCTTTTTGGCGTCCTCGCCGTAAGTGGCAAGGTCGCTGGGCAGGATGTCCATGTCGTACCCGGAACGGACAGCCTTTTTCTGTTCCTGAATCTTCATGGCATCAAGGTCTGTGATCTTCCGCTTGATGGTTTTGATGGCCTCGGTCTGGTCGATGGCCTGCACATGGAGATTGACGAGAATGCCGCTTTCCGTTTTGAGAAAATCGGCCAGCATTTCATCCGAAAGTTCCGGCGCAAGGATTTGTAAAAAGCTCACAGCTCCATATTTGCCGCCCAGTCCAAAAGTCTTGGCCGTGCCGAAGCAGAGGGAGGACGGGGCCACAAAAAATCCTTAGTGGACAGGCCGGAGGGCGCCAGCCAGTCCCAGTCAAAGCGGAACGGTTCCCCGTCCGGGTGGAAGATGCCGTGCAGCACCTCCAAACGCTCCTGCCCGTCCATGACGTGTGCCACGCAGCCCATGGTCTTAAAGTAGCCCAGCAGATCAAGGCCAATGCGGGTCAGCCGCGCCCGTGCGGTTTTTAGATTGTCTGCCTCGATGGTGAAGGTCAGGTACTTGGTTTTGACAATGCCGTTGTTTCCGCTGGCAAGCTGCTTTTGCAGGATGGCGGTGTACTCGGCGCGGATGTCGTCAAAATCATCCCCCTGCGGTGCGATTTCAAAACTTTTTGCGTACTGCACCGGGTCAACCTTGCGATTGAGAAACGAAAGCTGCACATGGATGGAGGCATCCACATAGTTGTACAGGTCGCACAGGTGTTCAAAGATGGCGGTCCTCGTTTCCGGCTGGGCCAGCTGATAGCTGATGTCCTCAAAGGCAATGCACTTGGAGAACGTGCGTCGGTCAATGCGGCACACACCGTCCGGGTAGATGGCCTCATACGGGATGGTGGCCTGTGCCGTGCGGGGCTTGCCGTCACCCTTGTACTTGCGGAGAACGGCATCAATTTCTTTTTTCTGGGCGCGGGTGAGCTTTTTGGGCTTTTCGGTTTCGCGGGGTATCGTTTTTCTGGACAATGGCCTTTACCTCCTGTTCCATTTGGTATTGCCGCACAAGGGCGGCGTAAGCATTGTTGGTCTGATAGGGCCTTTCCTTGGGACGGATAAAGCAGCACTGAATCATTTGCTGAATCACCACTTCAAGGGGCTGGCCGTGCCGCTCGAACAGAGCGAACAGCAGTCCCGGCAGCATGGCAAAAATCATCAGCAACGCCGCTGCACTGTTGGAAAGATAGTCCCGGGTCAAAAAATAAAGCGGCCCGCCCGTGAGGAGCGCGCCGCCGAAGCAGACCATCTGCCGCTTGGTCAGCCCGAATAAGACTTTGGATTTTACATGGGTCAAATCTTTGGGAACGGTCACATACGCCATACGTTTTTCCTTTCTCGGCCTTAGTGGGCACCAAACACCGACTTGCTGATGCTGCCGGTCTTGAACAGACAGAAACAGAGTAGCACGGTGTAGCCCATGTAGCCCCAGATAGCCCCGGCAATGTCCGCTGCGCCCGAAATGTTGCGTATCAGCACCGCGTAAATGCCCACGACAATCATAATCAGGAACGCTTGGAAACCCAGTGCCAGCAAAGACTTCAAGTAGTTCTGCCCGGTGCTGCGCCACTCGCTGCTGCCCATGGTCGCCAGCGGGATAGGTCCCAGTGCGGTCACAACATAAATCTCGATCATGCGGCCGTAGGTCACAAGGAAAATACAGATAGACAGGATGTTCATGGTCAGGCCCACCACAAGGGTCTGGAACCACAGGCTGAGCAGACTGCCAATGGTCATGCTTTCCAGCTGAAATTCCAGTCCGGGTATCAGGCGGTCAAAGTGGATGGATGTTTCACCGATGATAACGCCGGAACTTTGGTTGACAACGCTCTGGGTGGCATCGAACACACCCATAACGATATTCCATGTGTTGCTGACAATGAGGATGGCAAAAGCAGACTTGAAAATCCAGCGGAAGAACATGGAGGTGTCAAAGTCGTGCATATTGTTCTTTTCGGTAATCATCTGGATAAGCTCATGGCACATCACAAGGGCAAGGATGGCCGCTGCAATGGGCAGCACCACCGTTTCGGAAAGACTGCGCAGCATATTGAAAATGCCGCTGTTCCATGCCTGCGGGGTAGAACCAACGTCCGAAGCGATTTCGCCCACCTTGGCGTTCACGTTGTCGAACAGGCCGGAGAGGTTGCCCGTGATGCCATCTATCAAAATGCCTTTTATCCATTTCTCGATGATCTCACTAATCAAGCAAAGATACCTCCTTTCCCGCGCCCTCCCATGTGAGCGGGAGAGCGCGGTGGGGTCTCAAAGGTGGATGTACGGATAAGTTGAGGTTAGCCCAGCAGCCCGGACAGCAGCGGGACAAGGGTCACGCCGATCAGGGCAACGCCGCCACCCGCGACCAGCTGCTTCACGCCCTGGCTCTTGCTGCCGGGGTTATCCTGTCCATAGCCCTCCAACAGGTTGATGCCGCCCCAGACACACAGGGCACCGCCCAGACCGACCACGATCGTCTGCAAAGTATCAACTGCGCTGTTGAAAAATTCCATAAGGTCCTCACTTTCTGCCGCTTGTTCTGCGGCACTCAAAAATTTTTTCAAAAAATGCCGCCTCATTCGGCGGCTGCATCTTCATCCGACAGGTCGATTTCGTACAGGTCAAAACTTTCGTCCTGTGCGACTACCTGCTGCCGTTTCCGGCGCAGGGTGGATAAGAACCTGTCCACCTCAAAGGTATTCTTTTTGTCCGCGTCCGCAAGGTACTTGTAGTGCGGGTGCTTGGTAATGTCGAACTTCTCCGAGAAGAACGGCCTCACGCCCCGCAGCTGCAAAATGCACCTGCCGCCGTCCATGATTGCGATTTCGTCCTCTGACATCAACGCCTTTCCTAATTTTTGATAGTTCAGTCCGTGGGAGGTTTGAGAACCCCGGTTCTCGCTGGTGTTGAAACTGTCGATGGTCTCTTTCCCCAGCGCATCGGAGATCTCTTTGGCATTCTTACCCCGCCCACTCAAAAAGAGAACAGAATCGCAGTTGTCCGAAATGATTTCGGCCGCATCCTTGTAGATGGCTTTTAGCTGCGACTGGCTCTGCAAAATGATGGATGCCGAGATTTCCCGGCTGCGGATGGTGGCGATCAGCTTGTCGAAGTTGGGAATCTGCCCAATGTTGGCGAACTCGTCCAGAATCAGCCGTACATGGACAGGCAGCCGCCCGCCGTATTTATCATCCGCACGGTCACACAGCAGGTTGATAAGCTGGCTTTGAAGCATGGCAAGAATGAAGTTGAAGGTGGTGTCCGTGTCGCTCATAATCAGGAACAATACCGTCTTTTCATCCCCGATGGTGTCCAGCTCCATTTCATCGTCCTCCATCAGTTCACGCACTTCCCGGATGTCAAACGGGGCTAAACGGGCACCGCAGCTTATCAGGATGGAGGAACGGGTCTTGCCCGCCGACAGCAAGAACTTTTTGTACTGCCGGACAGCGAAGTGGTCCGGGTCTTTCTGTTCCAGCCGCTCAAACATGAGGTCCACCGGGCTTTGAAAGTCCGGGTCATCCTCGCGGGCTTCACTGGCATTTATCATTTCCAGCAGGGTGGTGAAGTTCATTTCTTCTGCCGGGGCCTCGTACCAGATGTAGCCGATCAGAGCCGTGTAGAACAGCCGTTCCGACTTCACCCAAAAATCTTCTGCTGATTTTTCACCCTCGCCCTTGGTGTTGGCGATAAGGGTATTCACCAGCTTCAGCACGTCTTTTTCCGAGTGGATATAGACAAAGGGGTTGTACTTCATGGACTTGGAAAAGTTTATCGTGTTCAGGATTTTCACCCGGTAGCCTGCCCGCTGGAACATTTGGCCTGTTTCGAGAACCAGTGTGCCTTTCGGGTCTGTGACTACGAATGAGGTGGGATAATCAGACGTGGGAAAGCATTGCATGAGGTTGGGTTTGACGTAAAACCGCGTCTTGCCGCTGCCAGAGCCGCCGATCACCAGCACATTCTTGTTCCGGGCCGTCTTGGGGTCTTTGGGCCGCCCGGTCATGGTCAGGCGTTCGGTCTGGGTCAGCAGGATGTTGTTTTCAAACTTGGGGTCGATGTACGGGGCAATGTCTTTGGCGGTGCCCCACCGGGCAGAACCGTATTCCTCGCCCTTGCGGTACTTTTTGGCGTTCTTGCCTTTGCTGTACACGATGAGCCGGACAGCCACCGCCCCGGCAACACCCACGCACAGGTCAAACGGATGCAGGCTGGGCAGCGGGCTTGCAAAGGCGGCAGAGATGCCGTTCGTCAGGTGGAGCAGCTTTGCCGAAGCATCCACGCCCGCCGCCAGACGGTACGCCTGCCCGCATTTGGCGAACAGGTACACGAACAGCAGATACGGCAGATTCAGCACCAGCAGCTTTTTCAGTTCAGGCTTCATCGCTCTAACCCCCTTTGCTTGATTTTTTCTTTAGCGCGTTTCGGCTGCTGGGCCGCTTTCTGCTTGGCTGCTGTCAGCACCTTGCGGATGGAGGGCCGCTGCTCCTTGGAGAGTGTTTTGGCCGTGAACTCCCGGAACGCCTGTTCCAGATTGTCCGCATCCTTGGCCTTGAAGATCACGATGTAGTGGGGCGGCTGGGTGGTCTTGTCCTTGCGCAAGGTGAAGTCCACGCCGTACTTCTTGGCACAGGGATTGAACGCCCCGATATTCACCTCCGTGACTTCAATGTTGGTCAGAGCCGCGCCGTGGGCTTTCAGCTGTTTCAGGCTTTGCCTGCCGTGGTGCAGCTTTGGCCCCTTGGCCCGGTGCTGCAAGTATTTTTTCAGGGCAGCTTGCAACGCTTGGGCGGTGAGTTTGCCTGTTTTCATGGACAGGGCAATGGTTTTCTGGGTGACTTCTTCCTGCAATATGAATCCCTCCTTGTTGCAGAAAATTCAGAGCGGCAGCTAGGGTGGAACCACCAGCCGCCGCAGGTAAAGGGTTCTCATGGGTGGACGCTCCTTTCGGTCAGGTGTTGGGCGGGCGGCCCCAATCAGGCTGCGCCATATCGTGCGCCACAAGGGACGCATAGTAGCTGTTGATGGTGCTGGGCGCGTTAAAAAGCATGGCCCGCAGGTATTGCTTGATGTTGCGGACTTTGGTGGTGTTATCCCGCAGGCAGTCCATGACGAACTCGATGTGATGGCTGTCCAGCTTCAAGAATTTCGCCTTGACCAACTCTGCCGGGTAATCGTCCCCGGCCACCCGGATGGACTTGCGGGAAGTGCAGACCGTTTCCAGCAGGATGTCCACGATTTCGTCCAGCTGTTCCCGGTCTATCCGGGGATTCTGGGTGAGGGTGTCATACTCGATGTTCTCCAAAATCAGGTCCCGGTAGATTTGATAGGCCGTTTCCTTTCGGCTTCCAGTCCGTTCCGGCGGCGGTGCCGCTGCCTCGTCCTCGTCCAAAGGCAAGGGGTTTGGGGAATGGATAGGAATGGAATCGGTATTTAATCCCTCTTTCTTTTGTTTTTCTGTAATTAGTTTATCTTTATTTAATTGCATTGGATTTTCCAACGTAGGGTTTTCCTGCGTGGGATTCTCCAACGTTGGATTTTCCAATGTAGGTGAAACCGATGCAGGAACGGGCTGCGGCAGCTCGAAAATCACATAGTCTGCACCACGCAGCCGCCCTTTCTCGTCCCGTTCTCTGGAACGCTGGATGTAGCCCGCCTGTTCCAGTTCCCGGATGGCCTGCCGTATCGCGTCGATGCTTTCCCGGTTGATACGGGCCAGCCCTTGCAGGGTGTAGTCCCAATCTTCCGGCAGGGAGAGCATTTGGGAGAGTAAGCCTTTGGCTTTCAGGGACAAGGCCCGGTTCCGCAGGTGGTGGTTTGACATGACCGTGTAGCCGCTGTTCTTTTCTACCCGAAAAACTGCCATTTCACGGATGCCTCCTTTCTGTTTTTGGGCAAAGAAAAAGCCGCAGGCTTTTTGTGAAAGTCTGCGGCTATGCCGATTGTTAGATATTCAATTCTTTGTGTTTCCGCACTCCATATCAATTACCACCGAAACAGTAATGTGATTTTCAATGCGTTTGTTGCGGAGTTTATCGCCCTCGCCATCGAACACGACGTGACGAGAAAATAACGCAAAACGGAGGATTTCTACTAGATTTCTCTTTGTAGCGAAACTATCGCTTCAACGGTTGATTGCGATTCCAAGGGAAATTCTCGAATCTCTTTTCCATTATAGGGAACAGGGAAGGCAAATACAATGTTCCGAATCCAGTTGCCATTTGGCTGTTTTTCCGGGAAAATATCAATGCGCTCGATGAAGGCGCGCATGAATTCCTTTTGCTCCACCTCAGTGGCGGCATTGTAGACTTCATCGAAGGCCAGAAGCAGGTGATAGATGTTGTCCGCTGTGATCTTCTCCTGATGAATGTCATCAATCTGACCTTGGATTTCAGCGAGCTGGGCTTCCATGTCCTCAATCAGTTCATATTGCTCATCGTAACGCCGCTGCAAATCCAAAGACTTACGGTCATAATAGGGATCATTAAAGTCCAGTGTGTCCATCTGGTGCTCCAGACGGGACTTTGTATTGAGTCGCTGGCGGAGCTGCGCTTTGATTGCATCGGCCTGCTGCTCCAACTCGCTGGTATCGACTGCGGAACCGATTTTTTCTTTGATGGCATCTACGAAGCGCGGGTCGTGAACCATAGCGGATACGATGGATGCGACCATCTGATTGATTTCGTTCTGTTCAATGTTCAACCGGAAAGAACATTCGTGTCCAGTCTGCCCTTTGATGCTCTTGCAGAAGTAGTAGTAACGAGTTTTGTTATCCTTGCTGTGAGCCTTAGAGACATTTCCGTACAGGTTCCGTCCACAGCAGGGGCATTTCAGAATGCCGGAAAGAATATGTGCGTGGTCGGGGTCACGCACATATTCACGCCGCCCTGTGGTACGCTGACGCTTGGTCTGTGCAAGATTCCAGTCGTCCTCGGAAACGATGGCTTCATGTTGACCGACATAGACGGGAAACTCGGATTGCTTCACAACGTGCATTTCGTTTCGAGTGCCGAGTTTCTTTTCAACCTTACGGCGACCAAATGCAATCTTACCGCAGTAAATGGGATTGTCCAGAATACCTCTAACAAATACAGCAGAAAACTTTGGAATAGTTCCATTCTGACGGAGCTTTTTCACATAGCCATGGGTGTTCAGATACCGGGCAATACCTGCTACACCATCGTTGGTATGGATAAAGCGGTCAAAAATAACACGGATAACTTCCACTTCATCGTCTGCAATCGAAAGCTCGCCATTTTCCAGCCTATAGCCATAGGGTGCAAAGCCGCCGTTCCATTTGCCCTCACGGGCTTTCTGTTCACGGCCGGCCATCGTTTGAGCACGGATATTCTCACGTTCGATTTCAGCAACAGCAGAAAGAACAGAAATCATTAACTTGCCGGAATCTTTGGAACTGTCGATGCCATCTTCTACGCAAATCAAATTGACACCGAAATCCTGCATAAGCTGCAAGGAGTTCAGAACATCGGCCGCATTGCGCCCAAAACGGGAGAGTTTGAATACCAGAACATAAGAAACGCCGTCTTTACAGTCTTGCACATCTCGCAGCATCTGTTGAAATTCGTGCCGACCTTGAATGTTCTTACCGGAAAATCCTTCATCAGAATATTCTCCAGCAATGACCATATCTTCATAATCGGCATATTTGCGCAGCTTTTCACGCTGTGCATCAAGGCTGTAACCGTCCACCTGCATGGCCGTAGATACGCGAGTATAAATGTAGCATTTGGTGCGTGCTTTTTTCATAAGAAATCCTCACTTTCGGCGGTTGGTTGTTGTGTGAGATTTTCATGCTGGATATAATACTCTAGCAACCGGAGTACATACTCTGGCGCATGGCGGTGGCCGAGTTCCCATTCTGTTACAGTGCGGTAGGGAATTTGGAAGAAAGTGCAAAACTCCCGGCGGTTCATCCCGGTCGATTCGCGCAGTTCGAGGATTTTGTCTTTGCAGTCCATAAAGTTGTCCTCATATATGTAAAACACGCTACGCAATTATTTTAACATAAAAACAAAAATTACGCAACGTGTAAATCTGCTTATGCAGCTTTACTGTTGGTCGCGCAAAGCGGAGACTCCTTTTGCTCCAGTACAGTTGAGCCATATTTTTGAATCAGCTTTGCCATAACATCGATACAGCGTACAAAGGATGCATTGTCAGTTTCGGTGTCATAGTATTTTTTCAATAGGCAACTCCATTTCCTTGTAGCAGAACTTTGACAGTCCTGCGAATTTTAGAAACATCCCTTGATTCATCCGATTAAACTTTTTAAGCGTTCCAGCTTTTCCTGTGCATTCTCTTTCCGGAAGCTGACCCCAATGCAGGAGATCGGGACGCACATTTCCAATAGGCGGTCATAGATGCGGGCATGGGCTGTATCTTGTGGGTGCCGTATCTCGTCCAGCGTCAGGTTGGTGGTGACGATCAACGGCTTCCGGCTGCGGTATCGGCTGTCCACGATGTTGTAGATCTGTTCCAGTGCGTACTCGGTACCACGCTCCATGCCGAAATCGTCAATGATGAGCAGGGGATAGCGGCAGAACTTGTCCACAATATCATTTCGCCCGGAAAAGCTGCTGTTCAGCTCGTTCAGGATTCGGGCGAAGTTCGTCATACGCACAGGCACCTCCTGCTCCATCAGAGCGTTCGCAATGCATCCGGCAAGGAAACTCTTGCCGGTGCCAACACCGCCCCAGAGAAGCAGCCCAAGGTTCTCTGCGCGCATGGTCTGCCATTGCTCTACATAACAGTGTGCATGACACATCTGCGGGCTGCGGCCATTGTCGTTTTCAAACGTCCAGTCCAGCATTGCCGGGTCAGAAAATCCCGCGGCTTTCAGCCGCCGCACAAGGTCGATGTGCTTTTGTTGGTTAATAAGGGCTTCCTGCTGTTCTCTTTCCGTGCGCTGGCAGCTGCATTCGACGGGATGCTTGTTCTTGCCCATCAGGACAATGCCCTTTGCAAAGAACGCTTCTTTTGGGGTATGACATTTTCCGCAATAAAGCAGACCGTCCTTGCCATAATAATCATCGGTGTTTTCGGGAATACTGGATGGGAGCTGTTCCAAAATTTTTTCTATCGTCTTTATAGGCTTTCTCCTTCCTTGAATGTGTAGTCCGGGATACCCGGTATCGATTTTCGTTCTGTTTTCTGCCGCTTTGCCCAGATACGCAGGGTGGCGGCATGGTCGGCGTACTTCTTTCCGGTAGACTGGATATAAGCGGATAGCTGCTCGATCAGACAATCCAGCCCTGCAAAGTCAGCCTTGAGCCGCTTATACTCCTTTTCCGTCAGAAAGACATTCTGGTATTCTCCCAACGATAGACGAGCATTGTTTGATCTTATCAGGTGGTTATCATTCAGGTTGTTCTTATTACGTTGGTTAGGTGTGCATTTTTGCGCAATCGCACTGTGCGTTTCTGCACAGTCAGCTTGTGCGCTGGTGCATACTGTGACTGCGCAATTCTGCACAGTATGCGGAACTTTGAGCAGAATGTGGCTGGGTTTAGAAAAGCCGTAGCGCACTCGTTCGGCAAGGTCGGTTTTTTCCAATTCTGTAAAGGCGCGTGTCACGCTGGAAATACAGCAGTCCAAATCTTTTGCCAGATTGGAAAGCGGATAGATCACATAAATGCGTCCCTGATCGTCCACCCAGTTGTTTTTCTGGGAGAGTGTAGCACGGTCGAGCAAGAGTGTGTAGAGCATTTTTGCCGTATGACTTAAATCGGCATCCAACAAAAATCGGGCATAGGGCAGATACTGCGGCAGTGGCATATTGGGTCTCAAATAATCCGAAATTGCATTCACCTCCGTTTTTACATCTTAATTAGTGCTAGACCGTTTGAGAATTCTGTTTTCCATCATTGTTCAGACGATCTTTTACCATCTGAAGATACCGGCTGGCGCGGTCGATAAAAACCAGCAGTTTCTCATTGTTCTTTGGCTCGGTAAGAATATCGGGGTATTCACGAAAACACATTTCCCATCGCCGGACAAAATCTTCCTGCGCTCCCTGAATCTCGCACATCATGGCTTCGCCATCTGCCAAACGGCGAGGTGAATAGATGCTCTTGACGGCATCCTTGAGATTCTGTTTTTCTTCCTTGTTGAGTCCTTTCTTATGCCCCTGAATGTCTTGCTTGAAGGTCGTTATAAACGCATTGTCCTTCGAAGGCGAAGAATACGAATCCGTGATACTGGAATCCCGTTCGGCTTTAGGCTTACGCAGCTCCGCCACAACTTCGGGACGCTTTTCCTTTGGAACCTTTGCAATCGAGGAAATTTCACGGTCGGTTGCCCGGATCTTTCCACTCAGGATTTCTTTCTGCGCTCCGGGTACTGCTTCCTCCGCTGCTTCCACACCTTTTGCAAATTGCTCTGCACGGTAAACATAACTTTCGGATGTTCCATGTTCCGCAGCGATTTTCGACCGTGAACCGTGCTTTGTGCGGTCTGGTTCATTTTGAACCAGACCACTTTCAGATGCCAAAGTATACTGATTGCCGTGAAACGATTTGATTTGCTTTTCCGCTTCTGCCTGCTTTCCGATCAGGAACTTTTTCTGTTCTGGGGTCAGGTTTCGCCGCCCAAGCTGATTTTTACAGATCCATACAAGTGCTTCATAGCGGCTGGAAAATTCTTTTTCGATGACTTCAAATGGAATAAATGGATATTTCCGAAGAATTTGATAGCGTGTATGTCCATCCACAATATAGCCGTTCCACGTGATGATCGGATTCAGTACACGTTCCTCCTTGAGGATGTTCATTTCCAGTTGGTGGGTTTCCTCAAACGACGGAGGGTTGATTTGTTTCTGGAACTCCGGGTCAATTTTGAGTTGGCTCAGTTTTGTCATAGGCAAATCATCCTTTCTGAAATGAAATAGAATATCATTGTTCTTACGCCGTTCTCCCTGCATGGCTTTCCTGCCCCCTTCCGGCGGCGTTTTCCGGCTCTCCTTTTCAGGATCTTCGCCGGGTATCCCATGCAGACGGTCATTAGGTTCTCAAGGTTCGATGAGGGGCTTAAAACTAGATTAGCACGTTCATAGAAGATTTTTTAGGACATATTACGTCCGATTTTCACGAAAATCGAGTTGAATTTCTACTAAAAATCGGACATTCTTTGTCAGCACTTGCGAGAAAGCAATGAAGAATGTGCTTCTGTGGGCTTAGTGTATCACATCGTAAATTTTATTTTTAGGAACTGGTAGTTCCGGTTTTTAAAAAATACGAAGTGAATTTCAAGGCAAAAATCGGAACTATTGGTTCTGGTTTTGCGTATCAACGTAATTTCAAATTTTGGATGCCGTTCTCTCTGCATGGACTTCCTGCCCCCTCTCGGCGGCGTTTTCCGGCTCTCCTTCTGGTCATCGCCGGGTATCCCATGCAGACGGTCATGCGGTTTTCAAGGTTCGATGAGGAGCTGTAGAAAGCATATCACAATGAAGCAGAAATTTTTAGGAAGCATTCCTTCCGGTTTTCAGTGTATTTTAGGAGAAACCCAAGGAAAAACCGGAAGGAATGCTTCCGCTTCTTGGAAAATGTTCTGGATAGAGCATACCATAAAGTCACTCGATTTTTTAGGACCTATTAGTTCCGCTTTTTACTTTCAAAACCGGAAGTAATAGGTCCGGTTTGATGTAATATTGGATGAATCAACGCTGATTCTTCTGAAACAATTTTTTCTCCAAGAAAATTTGCTTATTCAGTATCAGCGGAAACGTGCAGCCGGCGCAATTTTGTGCTGAATATCGGGTTTGGGCGAAGCCCAACAATCGTTTTTGAAGTCAGATTTGAAAAATCTGATTCAAAACTTGTGAGTTGGCACCAACTCGCCCTGCTTGCTGCGGTTGCAAACTCGAAAATTTTTGTGCAGAAAAATAACCGCCCGCTTCAAGTTGAACTTGAAAACGGACGGTCCTGATTGCAAAATAATTTTCAAATTTGGAAGTCGCATTGAGAGGCTTCATAGCGCTCGCAAGCAGGGCAGACGTATATACAACGTCTGCATCTGCAAGCAATGTGTCTGTCTATACAAACACCATTTGCGTTGCAAAACGCTTGTTGGGGAACACCCAAACCCCTGAACTGCATCCGGTGGATGCAGGCTGTTTTAAGCAAATAAAAAGGGAAAACTGTTTTACTTCTTGCGGAATTCCCCATACAACCACTCTGCCAATGCCGACATAATAGCCTTATACTTGCTGGTGTCCTCAAACAGGGAAGAGAAGGTGTCCTGCGCTTCAAGATAGCTGTCCTGTGCGGCAGTATCAAAAGCCTTGGGGAAGATGCTCTCGGTAAAGATCTGCGGGTCGGAGCTTCGCGCCAGCTTTGCCAGCTTCGGGTCAGCCAGCAGACGGTCGTGCAGGGCAGTAAGCAGCACCCGGTCGGCATTGGTGAACTCGCCCTTGAACTTCTCGTTGATCTTCAGAATGATTTCGTCCAGCGGCTCCTTGGGGTCGTGGCCGAGAGCACCCTTCTGGGTGACCGGCTCGTAGACGCCCTTTGCGTGTTCCAGCTCAATAGCACCGGCAAAGGTCTTTTGCAGCTTGTAATACTCCAGCTGCAATTTGCCCTCCAAGTCCAGCGGAGAGACCTCGTCCGGCGGCAGCAGCTTGAGCAGGTAAGCGCAGAATACGTTCTCCTTGTGCAGCTCTTCATCGAACATCCGTGCCACCTGTGAAACGTAGCCGTACCACTTGACAAGGCTGCGCAGCAGACGGCGGAACTGATATCGCTCGGCCTGCGTTTTCTGATTGTAGCGGTCCGCCACGGGCTTCAGGATGCTGCTCATGCGGCCCACGGCATTTTTATCCTGCTTGGTACTGCGGAAATACTCCTTGGCAAAGGCTTCCACGTCTGCATCGGAATAGACGGCAAAGCTCCGCAGCTCCCTCTGGGTCTTGTAAATAAGGTCGGTGTTGACCTCCTGCTCCAGAAAAGTCTCCTGATAAAAGGGCTGGAATGCCTCCCGGATGTCCTCTGCCTTGTTCACGAAATCCAGCACAAAGGTGTCGGTTTTGCCGGGACAGGTACGGTTCAGGCGGGAGAGGGTCTGCACCGCCTTGACGCCCTTCAGCTTTTTGTCCACGATCATGGTGTGGAGCAGCGGTTCGTCAAAACCGGTCTGGTATTTTTCTGCCACGATGAGCACATTGAAGTTGTTGTGGAACTCCTTTTTGGTCTGGCTCTCCGCAATGTGGCTGCCGTCGGCGCGGACGTTCAGGGATTGCTCCGTGTACTCCACGTCGCCGTCCGGTACGGCACCGGAAAATGCCGCTAAGATCTGCACATCGTTATAGCCCTGCTCCGCAATGTAGCGTTTGACCTCGTGGAAGTACCGCACCGCTGCCAATCGGGAGGAGGTGACCACCATCATCTTGCCCCGTCCGCCGATCTTGTGGCTGGTGGTCTCCCGGAAGGTCTCTACAATGATCTTTGCCTTCTGGCTGATGTTGTAGGGGTGCAGCTCCTCATACTTGCGGATGAGTTTTGCCGCCCGGCTGGCGGGCAGGTCGGGGTTGTCCGGGATGGTCTTGGCAATCTTGAAGCAGGTGGAATAGGTCATGTAGTTTTGCAGCACATCCAGAATGAACCCTTCTTCAATGGCCTGCCGCATACTGTAAATGTGGAAGGGGTGGTGGCTGCCGTCCGGGTACTCGGTGCCGAACAGTTCCAGCGTGGCGGCTTTTGGGGTGGCGGTAAAGGCAAAGAAGGACAGGTTCTTGTGCCGCCCGTGGGAGGTCAGCTCCTTCACCAGCGCATCCTCCGGGTCGATCTCGTCCTCCGCTTTGCCTTCCAGCTCGGCATATTCCCGCAGCGCATCCTCGGTGTCGGCAAGGGCTGCTTTCAGCTTTAAAGCGGAGGTGCCGGTCTGGGAGGAGTGTGCTTCGTCGATGATGACGGCATAGTTCTTCCCGGCTGTCCTGTTCACCTCGGTGTAGATGACCGGGAACTTCTGCAGGGTGGTGATGATAATGCGTGCGCCATTGTTGATGGCATCCCGCAGGTCGCCGGAGTTTTTGTCCTCGCCGATGGCCTCCACCGCACCCAGCGTATGGTCGAAGCCGGAGATGGTCTCCTGCAGCTGTGCGTCCAGCACGGTGCGGTCAGTCACCACGATGACGCTGGCAAATACCGGCTTGTTCTCGGTGTTGAACAGGGAAGCCAGCCGGTACGCCGTCCATGCAATGGAATTGGACTTGCCCGACCCGGCGCTGTGCTGGATGAGATAGTGCTGCCCGGCACCCTTCTGCCGCACATCTGCCACCAGCTTGCGCACCACGTCCAGTTGGTGATACCGGGGAAAGATGAGGGTTTTGCCCTCCTGCAGGCTCATGAACTTTTGCAGGATGTCCATCATGCTGTCCTTCTGGAACACTTCTTCCCAGAGGTAGGCGGTAAGGTAGCCGTTGGGGTTGGGCGGATTGCCTGCACCGCCGTCCCGCCCGGCACCGTTAGAGCCCTGATTAAAGGGCAGAAAGCGGGTGTCCTTGCCTGCCAGTCGGGTGGCCATCCACACCTCGGTCAGGTCTACGCAAAAGTAGCCCAGAATGCGCTTGTTGAACTGGAAACACACCTCCCGGGGGTCCCGGTCGTGCATCCACTGTTGCTTGGCGTTCTCCACGGTCTGCCCGGTGAACTGGTTCTTCAGCTCAAAGGCGAACACCGGGATGCCGTTTACCGCCAGCACCATGTCCACCGAGTTGTGGGTAGTGTCGGAGTAGAACCACTGCCGGTTGCAGGTGATCTCGTTTTGGGCGTAGCGCTGGGCATCCTTCTGGTTCAGTGCGGACTCCGGCTGAAAATAGCACACCCGGAACCGCCGTCCCCGGTGCTTGAACCCATACCGCAGCACCGAAAGCAGTCCGTCCGCATCGCAGGCATTATTAAAGGCCGTGCAGAACTTCCGCACCGGGTTTACCGGGTTCTGCTTTTCAAAAAATGCCCACTCGTTGGGCTGGGTCTTTTGCACAAAGCGGATCAGGGTATCCACAAACAGCCCCAGCTTGGGGTCGTAGCAATCCCCATTGCGGGTGTAGCCCCCGGCAGGGGAGAGCAGCGCCGCCGCAATGTCCGATTCAAACTGCTTTTCGGTGGTAATGATAGACATTTTTTGAATCCTCTTTTCTCTGAAAACGGGCAATTTGGCAAAACGAGAGAACTTTTACAGTGACTTTGTTGTGCAAGTTGTAAAAACTGCCAGTTGACATCTGCTGGCAGTTTTGCTATTCTACAAATAGATAGCATTGGAAAGCAAGGACACTATTTATTAGATGTTCGACCTGGAAGGTGTTACAGAAAAGACTCGTTCGTTTTGGTTTCTCTTTATGAGACACTGATCCGCACGGGTCTTTATTTTTTACCCCATTTCAGGTAGTCGTACAGTCGAATCAATCGCTTCAGGTCACTCCGGGTACTGCCGGTAAAATGGTCAAGCGCATCAGAATCAGCGGTGAACATTTCAGAGAGGATGTTTCCCAGATAATCAACATCCATTTTTTCTTCTGGTAAGGCGCACATCAAACGGTAGGCCTTAGGCGCATTATCTCTCAATGCTTCCCAGAGCGACTGTATGGAAGAATAACAAGTGGTGTATTTGCGATAATTTCTGTTTGTTTTTGTTGTGAGTTCCTCGAAGCTGGTTTTGACTTCTGCACGTATCTCAGGAAAATCTTCCTGTGCTTGGCAGAGGTAACGATAAACAGGAAAATCGCCAGTGTTACCTCTGCGCAGTTCAGGATAAGCATATTTCAAAAGCTGATCTGCTGTATAATCGTCCAAATCCCCCATAACGATGCTGCGATACCATTCATTGTCGTGAATAATGCTCTGCAATCCACGCTCACCGGTATTGGAAACACCAATTGAGATGGCAAGTTGATTTTCGTCGATGTTTTTATCGTCAATCTGCCCGACTTTCAGAAGAGGGCCGGGTTTACTGGTAACGACAAATGTATACATTTCATCCTTGAACCGTCGGAGAAGCTTTACGGGAATGGCTGCCCTCTTTGCTGCTAAGGCATCGTAAAGAATGCTGAAATCGGAAAGCGTGAGTTTTGTCATGGAAAGCATTTGTTCCCCGAAGGTCAATGTATGGGAGGAAATGCTGTATCCGGAAATATCTGGCCTGTATTCGACGAAAACAAAACGTTCCTGCAAACGCTCGACTTTATCAGCCGGCAGACAAAACAGAATGTCCCTCAGAATATTTTGAATGTCCTGATCTGTGAGGGAATATCCAATATAAATGATGGGATACTCCATGAAAATTGTCATGAGCTTTGCTGCAAGGTATTTGCTCTTATCGTTGAAAACCTCGTAGTCCCGCTCATTGATAATAAGAGTTTCCGGCAGGGAAACGGAACCATGAATCTTATAGATTTCAGCGATACCTTGTATAGTGGAGAAAACAAGTTGGTCTTGCCCAACATAAGGAGTATAATCGTCAAAGAGCTTTTCAAAGAAAAGGTCATAGTTGGTCGTGATAATACCTGCAAGGTTTTTCTTGGAAATATTCTTTAATTTTTGAATTTCATCTTTGTATTCGGGGAGCGCAACAGACTTTTCCTTTAGATACCATGCAATTTCAGCTTTGAAGGGTGAACAACCGCGCTCCACGGCATTCAGAACGAAAGATTCGTTTGTACGCATAGCTGGAGTGTTATACCACTTGGTATCAAAATCCTGCTGAATTAAAGTGGCGATTTTAGGCATAACACCTTGTGTGGAACCCAACTGCTGAGCCTTACTTTCGTAGGCACGATAGGCAAAGCGGTCAGAGTTCACTCTGGATGCAAATTCGGTTAGCAGACCTTTCCAATCCGGAAGGCCATAATAACGGCGGGTAATGCCGGAACCGGCAAATAAAAAGGGAATGGTATTGAAGCGTGAAACAATGTCTTGTATTGTCATGTCGATTCTCCTTTTTGAAACCCAACGGTCTGATATCTTTATTCTATACCTTTCTTTGGAAGGCTGCAAGCACATTGTCAATAGAAGGAGAGTAGCGCCGCCGCAATGTCCGATTCAAACTGCTTTTCGGTGGTAATGAGGGGCATGATTAGACCTCCTTTTGTTATCGCCATAAAAAGTGTCTGGAACAAAGCTGCTCCAAATCTTTGTCATCAATTCCGATGCTATGAAGAATCATACAGTAAATCAAACCAATCAGATAAAGAGCAGTTATTACAAGACGTTCGTCCAAAACTTCTTGTGTGCCATGAGTGGTTTTGTTGCGGTATACAATTAAATTTTCCACGTCAGCTGTTGTTGGCTTGAAATCGAGTTTGTCAAATAATCTTGAAAGGATATCCTGATATTTGGAATAGAAAATGCAAATCTTATCAGCATCTGCGAGTGTCATATGTTTGAGTGTGCCGCAAATCATATCGTTTGTCTTTTTTGAAAATTTACCATTCTTTGATTGGAAGTTCTTGGCAGTTTTTTGTAATTCTTTTATAAGAGAGTTGAGACGTTGTTCTTCTTGAATGTATTCACTGCTTTTATCATCAGGTTTTGCAGCAGAAACATTTTTTCCTCTTATGCGTGCAATTTCACATTCCAGGCAAGTTACAACGCCTTTGACCATATCATTGGTCATTCGACCAAGGTCGGCATCATTCTCTGGAATGAAATTCATAAAGGAAAAAGGATTGTTTGTCTGTTCACAGTAAATTAACTCGATTAAAGATGAAAGAGTGACATCTAAATCGTTAAAGCAAATATTGTTGAATGGTTTTTTCTGAGTTACAACAGAAGGACTTTTTGAATAAACTAAAGCGGTATCCATCAAAACATCAGAAGGCGCTGTCTTTTCTTGTAGGGCGATTTCGTTAAAATCGACATTTTGCCGGAACGTCATAAAAGACAATAGTGTTTTGATTTTTTCAATATGAACTGGAACCTCTCCGAAGGAGATCGGCTCTGAAAATTGAAGCGTTAAATAACGTGTACGACCGATAAGTTCAACGTGGGTTGAGTTGTAGGTTTCATTAGATTGGTTGCCGGATTTGACTGTAATGTAAAGACCCTCATACTTGAAGGAAAAAGAGAGGGGTAACTGTGGAGGAATCACTTGAATGGCTCTGCCTACAAATTCGTATGGACTATCCGGTGAAAAGGACAGTGCGTCCAACGTTCCGCTTCTGAACTCAATGGCATCGATTTTATTCCAATTACAAGGACCGAGATTTCCTTTTTGAATAGTATAAATATTAGAATGAAAATTTGCAACAGTTCTGATGGCGGGTATTATGCGATTTCCACAATAAATCGCAATGTCGTTGCCATCATGCGTTGTTCCATGAAAATATTTATCTTCCTGTGCCAATTTTGCAAAATCTTCAGTGTTACTGGAAGTGGCCTTGAAGGGAACACTGTTCATAATACGAAAGTCAAAATTATCTTCGTAAAATGTTGCACTACCTTGCTCACAGTCAAGAATGCCAGACCGTGGAGAAATTTCATCCTTCATAAATTTACACCTCCCTCTTCCCGGTTACAACCTCATAAATCAAACTTTTCTTATAGCTTTCCAGCTCTTTTACCAGTTGCTCCTTCTTTGCGATCAGTCCGTCAATCTCGGCGCACTTGGCGTCAAGATAATCGACAATTTCTTTTTGTTCACTCAAAGGCGGAATTAGAACTTTCATTCGGGCAACAATATCCTGACTGATATTTGGGTCTTTGCGTGTTCCAACAGCGTATTTCATCCAATATGGCTTTAATGCGAGTAACTGGTTTAATAAAAATTTTGGAAGAATAACATTGGAATTGCAGATGATTGAGCAAACTGCTTGATTTGTTGCGCAAGGTGTCATCAGCAAACCACATTTTCCGATAGTCCCTGCACCACCATACATGGCAACACAAACCGTTCCTGTTGGCATAATGGAACAGGCAGACATGGATAAAGCGAGTTCGGTTATTTTTTCAGAGCTATCATAAACCAGCCCATCGTTCAAATCAAGAGTACGAACCCATCGGATAGTTGCATCATCAAAAAAAGATGTTTCTTTGCTTCTTAATGGAGTTGCGCCGCTGGAAGTTTGACCAATTCTTCCGATTTTGGTGACATCCCACTCCCTCGGAATCTTCCCGATCCACTCAACTCCGCTATCCTTCATTTCCCGCTCACCACGCACGCCTTTGGTAACAGCCTGCGTAATAACTGCCCGCTTGAGCTTTTTGTATTCCTCAATGCTGGAACGAGTTTTGGAAAGCATGGTGTCAATTTCAGTGCATTTTGCACTCAAATATTGAGAAGACCGAATCTGAACCTCTTTAGGAGGAAGGGCAAGTAACATATTTGAAAAATCCCAGTACTGGATATTCTTGCCCTCACGAATGCCGACAGTAAGGCTGTTTATTTTACTGATAAAACCATCTGATTTGAAAAGATACCGAAAAAAGTCATTGGAAAGGTCTTTGGTGGCATGAAATACCTGATATGCAGGGGAACATACACCCTCATAATTTGAAAACTCAAAGCCGCCTTGAAAACTACGCAGACTGATTACGAAATCTCCAATATGGATTGTTTTGAAAGCTCGTAAATCCGTGTTTTCTTTGACTTGAACAACGCCCTCTAACTGACTTTGTGGAATAACACCGTATTTTTGAGTAGGAGAGAGAAGAACAAGAGCAGAGTTTCCTTTTTCGTTCCGTTGAGCAAAAAGATACTTAGCCTTTACAACCTCCCACCCCTCCGGGATTTCCCCGATCCATTCAATACCGCTGTCTTTCATTTTCCGTGCCATGGTCAGCCCTCCTTATGGAACAGCTCTGCCAGCCCGGCGGAGATATCCTGTTCCAGTGCGGTGATGCGTGCTACAATATCCTCCACGGCTTCCGGCGGCTGATACTCATAGAAATAGCGGATCATGGGGATCTCGTAGCCCACCTTGGTCTTGCTGTGGTCGATCCAGGCGTCGGGGGCGTAGGGCAGAACTTCCCGGGCAAAGTAGGCGTCAATATCCTGCACCAGCGGTACGTTTTCAGTGTCCCGCAGGCTGGTGTCCGGCACAGGCTTGCCACGTTTCAGGATGATGTTGCCTGCCTCGTCCCGCTGGGGGCGCTCCACCACGATCTTGTTGTAGCCGAACTCCACGCTCTCGAACACCTTGCTCTCGCAGTAGATGCCGTTTTTGTCGCCGTACACCTTGCCGTTGGCAAACTCGCCGTAGGCGGTGACGATCAGCTCCCGGCAGGCATCGGGGATGTCGTTGCGCTTGGTGCCGATGCTCTTGCGGCGTGGCTCGAAGCAGTGGCTGGCGTCAATGAGCTGTACCTTGCCTGCACGGTGGGCGGGCTTATCCTTGCTGAGCACCCAGATGTAGGTGGAGATGCCGGTATTCATGAACATATCGGTGGAAAGCTGGATGATGCAGTCCAGCCAGTCGTTTTCCAGAATATACTGCCGGATGTTGCTGGGCCCGCTGCCGGCGTCGCCGCTGAACAGGGGAGATCCGTTCTGGATAATGGCCATCTTGCCCTTGTTTGCCAGCTTGGCAAGGCCGTTCAACACAAAAAGCTGCTGACCATCGCTGATCTTGGGCAGACCGGGCGCAAAACGCCCCATCTCGCCGCGGGCGGCCTCGGCTTCCACCGCCTTCTGCTCTCGCTTCCAGTCAATGCCGAAGGGAGGGTTGGAGATGATGTACTGGAAGGTGAAACCGGGGAACTGATCCTCCGACAGAGTATCACCGAACCGCATATTGTTGGGGTCACCGCCCCGGATCATCATGTCCGCCTTGGCGATGGCAAAGGTGGAGGGGTTGAACTCCTGCCCGAAGCAGGTTACCTCAATGTCGCTGTTCAGCTCGTGGATGCGCTCCTCCATGCAGCTCAGCATCTGGCTGGTGCCCATGGCCATATCGTAAACGGTCATGCTGCTGGTGTCAAGGTCGGCTTCGGACAGCAGCAGGTCGGTCATCAGATAGATGATATCCCGGCTGGTGAAGTGCGCTCCGGCCTCCTCGCCAAAGCTCTCGGAGAACCGCCGCACCAGGTCCTCAAAGATGTAGCCGCAGTCCACGGCGCTGATCTTGTCCGGGCCAAGATAGCCCTTCTCAGAGCCGAACTCCTTGATAACGAGGTAGAGGGTGTTGCTCTCTACCATCCGCTTGATGATGTTGTCAAAGTCGAACTTTGCCAGCACGTCCTGTGCGTTGGCGGAGAAGCCGGACAGGTAATCCCGGAAGTTGGACTCAATGTTGTCCGGGTCTGCCAGCAGGGTCTCGAAGGTGAAACGGCTGGTGTTATAGAACTGGTAGCCGGAGGCTTTCTGCAAAAAGCCGTCGATGACCTGCAGCTTTTTCACCTTTTCGTAGGTGTCCAGCACTGCCTGATGGGTGGGCAGAAGGCAGTCATGGAACCGCTTTACCACGGTCATGGGCAGAATGACCAGACCGTACTCGTGGGGCTTGAACGGCCCACGCAGCATATCGGCTACGTTCCAGATCATGGCGGCTTTTTCGGCAATGTTGGCACCTACGGCGGTGATCTTATCGTTTGGCATACGTTGCTCCTTGTTTTTTGTGATAGGTGGACATCCTGATTTTACAACAATGGGTGTCCTATAAATCGGATAGCAGGATGCTTTTCCTGAAAAATGATTCTTGCATCTATTGTACCACGATAAAAGTGGAAACACCATATTCCGGCAAAAGAAAATGCCCGCCTGAAAACCAGACGGACATACTGTAAATCATATCATCTGAAAATGCCGCAATGCCTCTACGATCGCATCCGCTTTCTCCTTCGGACACTGGGGCTGCTTCGTATTTTCGGACTTCGCCTTATGGTGGTTCTCTCGTACCTCCAGACCGCATTTCTGCTTGACCTGCGAGATATACAGGGAAGATACCTTCAGTCCAGTTTGTTCCAACACGCGGGCTTTGATTTCAGGATAAGTCGCACCCTTTTGCAATCCTGAAGTGTCCATGCCCTCCAAAGAGAACTCTACACGGACTTTTCTGGAGTCGATCTCACCCTTGGAAAGCGCAATTACACATTCGACGTGCCGTGTTCGGGGAAAAAGGTCCACCGGCTGCACCTTCTCCGCATGATACCCATGCTCTTCGAGCCATGCGGCATCTCTTGCGGCGGTGGAGGGGTTGCAGCTGACGTAGACCACCCGGCGGGGGGACATCTGGACGACGGCGGAAAGGGTCGTCTCGTCGCAGCCCTTGCGGGGAGGGTCGAGCATGATGACATCAGGCCGCAGGCCCTCAGCGGCGAGGCGGGCCGCAGCCTGACCGGCGTCGGCGCAGAAGAAGCGGCTCTTGGCGGCGACAGCGTCGCCCATCCGGGCGGCGTTGGCCTTGGCGCTGTCAATAGCCTCAGGCACGATCTCCACGCCGATGAGCTCCCGGCAGCGGCCGGCCATGGAGAGACCGATGGTACCCATGCCGCAGTAGAGGTCGAGCAGAACGTCCGAGGGTTCCAGCTGGGCGTACTCGGCAGCGATGCCGTAGAGCCGCTCAGCGGCCAGCGTGTTGACCTGGTAGAAGGAGAGGGGGCCGAGCCGGACCGGCACACCGCAGAGAGTATCCTCGATGTAGCCCGGGCCGTAGAGCGAGACGGTCTCTTCACCCAAGATGACATTGGTCTTCTTGGCGTTGACGTTGATGAGGACGGACGCAATATCGCTGAACTGCTCCCGCAGCGCGGTCACGAGCTCCTCGCTGTGGGGAAACTTCGGGCGGGTGCAGACGAGGCAGACCATGATCTGGCCGCTGTGTGTACCCCGGCGCAGGAAGATATGCCGAACAAGGCCCTTGCCGCTCCCCTCGTCGTAGGGCTGGATGCCGTGGGCGGCGAAGAAGCTGCAGAGCGCGTTGCCGATGTCGTTCAGGACGCCGGGCTGTAATTTGCAATCGGGGCAGGGAACGATGCGGTGGGTGCGGCCGGCGTAAAAGCCGATGCAGGGCGCACCGTTTTTGTCGCGGCCCACCGGGAACTGTACCTTGTTGCGGTAGCGGTCCACCTCAGGGGAGGGAAGGGCATCCAGCACCGGCACATCCAGTCCGCCGATGCGGCGGAAGGCGTCGGCGACGCTTTCCTGCTTGGACCGCAGCTCGGCGGCATAGTCCATGTGCCGCAGGCTGCAGCCGCCGCAGGGGCCGGCGACAGCACAGTCCACCGGGATGCGGTCAGGCGAAGGGGTGAGCAGTTTGTCCAGGATGCCGAAGGCATACCGGCCGCAGTCCTTGACGATACGCACCTGAGCCTCATCGCCGGGGGCAGTACCCGGGACGAAGACGGCCTCGCCCTCCGGCGAGTGGGCCACGCCGCTGCCGTCGCTGGAAAGACGCTCGATGCGGAGGGTGAGAAGCTGGTTTTTCTGTAAGGGCATGGAATGATCTCTCCTTATGTCTCGTCAGGGGCGGGCTGGACGTCTGCGTCAGCCTGCAAAGTCATATACTTGCTGGGCGGCACACCTTTGGCACGCTTGAACACCCGCGAAAAATAGAACTGGTCGAGGAAACCCACCGATGCCGCCACCTCGGCGATGGACAGTATGCCGCTGCGCAGCAGCTTGCAGGCTTCGTTGACCCGGTATTCGGTCAGATAGTCGATGGGGCTCTTGCCCACATTGAGCATGAACACCCGGTACAGATGGCTCCGGGAGACGCCGACGCTCTTGGCGACATCGTCGATGGAGATGTCGTGGGAGTAGTTGAACTGGATGTACTTGATGGCGTTCAGGACATACTGGCTGGAAGAAGAGGTGCTGTGGGGGCGGCTCTCGCTGGTCTCCCGCATCAGGGCGGCGATGAACAGGTAGAGATAGCCCACCATCGCGGCCTCGTCCTGGGGCTGCAGGCCGCGGGAAGAGTAGATGCTGCTCAGGGCCGCCCGCATCCCCTCCAGGTCCTGGGTATGGTGGACGGGGGCAGCGTCGGTGAAAGGCAGCTGCGCCGCAAGCTTGTGGGCGCAGGCACCGTTGAAGCCGACCCAGCTGTACTCCCACGGCTGGACCTCGTCGGCAGTATAGCGGATGAGCTGGCTGGGGCGGGCAAAGAACAGATCGCCCGGCACGACCTCGTAGGTGCGCCCGCCGACCTCGAACACGCCCTTGCCCGAGACGACCAGATGGATAAGGTAGTGATCCCGGATGCCGGGACCCCAGGTCTGCCCCGGAGCACAGCGCTCCAGGCCGCAGTTGAAGATGGACAGCTCAATGTTGTTGGTGTAGTTCTGCTTGAACGACTGCTTGTAGACGTCTGCCATTGCGGTTCCCTCCTGCCTGTTGGCTCTATAGCCTGAGTATACCACATCTGCCCCCGCAAATTCAACAAAAGTACATCTTATTCTTTGGGCTGGACACCGAAAATTACTTTTTTTGCGGGTTGAAATTGCAAAATGGCAGCGGATGCATTACAATAGCGGTAACAAACCGAACATTGCAGAGAGTGCAGGGAGGGGTTCTGGATGGCAACCAGCAGGCAGCTCAGAGAACAGATCGCAGCAGGGAGGTGGGACGCCGCGCTGGCCGCGCTCTACGGCGGCAGCGAGGAGGTCCTTGCCCGCCAGCGCAGCCGTTATGGTGCGGCCCTCGAGCAGTTTGAGCTTTACTATGGGCCGGGGCGGCAGGTGCAGGTCTATTCGGCCCCGGGCCGCACAGAGCTTGGCGGCAACCACACCGACCACCAGCACGGTTACGGTCTTGCGGGTGCGGTCACGCTGGACCTTGTGGCGGTGGCATCCCGGAACGAGGATGGCTTCATCCGGGTCAAGTCCCGTGGCTTCAACAAGCTGGACGTCATTGATTTGACCGAAGCGGAGCCGCAGCAGGGGGAGAGCACCCACTCGGCCAGCCTCATCCGGGGCATCGCGGAGGGCTTCCGGGCAAAGGGCTGCGATGTGGGCGGCTTCGATGCCTACACGGCCAGCGATGTGCTGCGGGGCTCGGGACTGTCCAGCTCAGCAGCCTTTGAGATGGGCGTGGCCATGATCCTCAACACGGAATACGGCTGCGACATGGACGCCCCTGCGCTGGCCTGCATCTGCCAGTTTGCGGAGAATACCTACTTCGGCAAGCCCAGCGGCCTGCTGGACCAGCTGACCAGCGCCGTGGGCGGGGTGCTCTTTGCGGATTTCGCCGACCCGACGGCACCGAAGATCGAGAAGATCCATGCCGACGGCGTCCTGCCCGAGGGCATGACCCTCTGCGTCACCGATACCCGCGCCAGCCACAGCGAGCTGACCGGCGAGTTCGCGGCCATCCGGAACGAGATGGAGGCCGTGGCGGCCTGTCTGGGCGGCAAGGTGCTGGGCGAGGTGGACGAGAAACGCTTCTGGCAGGAGCTGCCCCGCCTGCGGGAGCAATGCGGCGACCGCGCCGTGCTGCGTGCCATCCACTATTTTGAGGAGAATGCCCGTACCCTTGCCCAGAGAGCTGCTCTTGCGGCGGGAGACTTTGCCGCCTTTGCCCGGCTGGCGGAGAAGAGCGGCCACTCGTCCTTTGAGTGCTGCCAGAATGTCTACTGCGCTTCTTCGCCGAAGCATCAGGGGCTGTCGGCGGCGCTGGCCATCAGCCAGAGCATCCTTGCAGGTACCGGCGGTGCATGGCGGATGCAGGGCGGCGGCTTTGCCGGAACGATCCAGGCTTTTGTACCGGATGCGCTGGTAAAGCGCTACTGCGCCGCGATGGAGGCGCTGTTCGGCCCGGGCTGCTGCTATCTGCTCTCGCTGCGGGAGCAGGGAGCTGTGCGGGTCATGTAAAACACAAAAAGAATGCCCTGCGGCATGGTGAGGATCCACCGCCGCAGGGCATTCTTTTGTTTTTGGAAAGGTCAGCCGCGCTGAGACTTTGCGTCTGCACGCAGAGCGCTCATATCGTTCTTGTAGGTCTGAAGGTCTTCTGCAGCCTTGCTCGGTCCGCCGAAGAAGAAGGTGTGGACGCCTTCCACGGCATTGAAGCCGGCCTTGACCACATTGAACAGCAGCTTCGGAATGAACGAGATGGAGAGAGAGAGCAGTCCACCTCTAAAGAAGAAATCAGTGAAACGGAGATGATCCGTAAATGAGGTCCATGCGTCACGAAATGCGCCGCCGCCGCCAAGAAGGGCTTTTTCTCCGTCCGTTACAACAGCATAGGAAGAAGGCATCTGGATGCGTTTCATAAACGACTCCTTTCTATCACTCCGTCAAATCAAACAGACTCAGGCGGCTGCAGCCACGATGGGGTCGGTGATGCCGACATTCTGCTGCTGGGACGCGGCAATATTTGCCTTGGTCTGGGCGTAAGCGTTCTTGAGCTCAATGAAGATGGACTTGACCGTGTTATAGATCTGGATAGCCTGCATTGCGCCGTACCAGCCAGCGAGAGCACCGACCGCCACAGTGGCAGCTTTGCCGGCCTTGTTCTGGCCGTCCCAGTAATAGGAGACCGACTGGGACAGAGTCAAACCATCCTCGTGCATCAGAAGCAGACCGCCCACAGCCGCCGTAAGGGCAGCTTTGCCCATCAGCTGGGCGAAGTTGACCGTGAAGTTCACAGCGGCAGTGAGGAGGTTCTCGGGGTGAAATTCGATGAGGTAAGAACCGATCTGAAGGGCACCGCCGTCGATGTAGGTCATCTCGTCGGCAGAGATGACGGCATAAGCAGCCGGCATCATCGGACTCTGATATGTAAGTTCCATAGGGGAATGCTCCTTTCACACATACGCTCCGCCGGAGACGGAGACTAAACTATCTGGATTATAGCATAACTGCCGAAAAACAACAAGAGAGCGCAGAAACAGAATCGGAACGGGATTTGGGACGCCAAAGCACAAAAATCAAGCGAAACGGACGGAAAAACGCTAAAATATAAAGGAAATGCCCCGGAAAAGGCTCCGAAAAAATGTTGTGTTAAAATTTCGGCAAAAGGCGGAGAAAACAGCAGCGCCCCGGCTGCTGTCCGGTGAGGGAACGGCAGGCAGGGTGCTGCTGCTATCAGGATGAATCGGAGAAAAATGGGGAAAGCTTAAAGTTCTTCGCCCGGCACACGGTGGTACAGTGCGGTCAGCTCAGCGATGTGAGCGCTGAGGGCCGGGGTGAGCGGCCGGGTGAGCCGCCACTGCCAGTTGGCACCCTGGGTGCTGGGGGTGTTGATGCGGGCCTCAGCGTCCAGATGGAGCCAGTCGGCCAGCGGGATGACCGCCATGTCCGACACGCAGGAAAGGCAGGCGCAGATCATGGCCTCCGTGAGGTCTTCGGGTGCGCAGCGCAGGTAGCGGCAGGCATAGGCCACATCCTCGGCGCTGGCGCTCTGACGCCAGCCCTCGGCGGTCACGTTGTCGTGGGTGCCGGTGTAGACCACACTGTTGCGGGGATAGGTGTAGGGCAGGTAGTTGCCCGGCTCGCGGCTGTCGAAGGCGAACTGCATGATCTTCATGCCCGGGTAGCCGCTTGCGGCCAGCATGGCCTTGACCTCGGGGGTCAGATAGCCCAGGTCCTCGGCGATGATGCCGCCCTCGCCCAGAGCCTTGTGGATGGCGTCGATGAAAGCGCGGTCAGGGCCTTTCTCCCAGTGACCGCCCGCAGCGGTCTTGTTCCCGGCGGGGATGGAGTAGTAGCTCTCAAAGCCCCGGAAATGGTCGATGCGGACGACGTCGTAGATGGAAGTGGCGTGCTTGATGCGCTGCTTCCACCAGCGGAAGTCCTCGGCCTCGTGGCGGGGCCAGTCGTAAAGCGGGTTGCCCCAGAGCTGACCGTCGGCGGCAAAGGCGTCGGGCGGACATCCGGCAACGCTGGTCAGGTGGACGGCGCCGTCGGTCTGGAACAGCTCCGGGTGGGTCCAGAGGTCGCTGGAATCGGGGCTGACGTAGATGGGGATGTCGCCCACCAGCTGGATGCCGTGGCTGTTGGCGTAGGCCTTGAGGGCGTTCCACTGGGTGTAGAAGAAGAACTGCACGGCCTTGTAGTAGTCCACCTCGGCGGCCAGCCGCTCTTTGGCGGCGGCGAGGGCCGCAGGCTCCCGGGTGCGCAGGTCGTCGGGCCAGTCGGCGAGACCGGCCTGCCCCTGCTCGGCCTTGACGGCCATGAAGAGGGCATAATCCTCGAGCCAGCCGCTCTGGGCTTCACAGAAAGCCTCATAGGCCGGGGTGGAGGAAGCCAGCAGGCGGTCGGCCGCCTTATGGAGCACCACGGGCCGCTGCTGGTAGAGCGCACCGTAATCGACGGGACCCACCGGCTGGGGCGCGGGCAGCTCAGCCTCGGTGAGGAGGCCGTCCGCTGCCAGCAGACGGAAATCGATAAAGTAGGGGTTGCCGGCAAAGGCAGAAAAGCTCTGGTAGGGGCTGTCTCCGTAGCCCGTAGGGCCGATGGGGAGTATCTGCCAGTAGGTCTGCTTTGCAGCCGCAAGGAAATCGACGAAGGCAAAGGCTTCATCTCCCAGCGTGCCGATGCCGTAAGGACCCGGCAGGCTGAAGACGGGCATCAGAATGCCGCTTGCACGCATGGCTGGAACCTCCTTGTTTTAGCCCTTGACAGCGCCTGCCACGACACCCTCGATGATGTACTTCTGGCAGGTCATGTAAAGGATGATGATGGGGATGATGGCGATGATGATGCAGGCCATCATGGGGGCCAGCTCGACGCGGCCATAGCCGCCGCGGAAATACTGGATAGCCATGGGGATGGTGCGGTACTTCTTGATGTCCAGCACCAGCGTGGGCAGCAGGTAGTCGTTCCAGACCCACATCGTCTCAAGGATGGCAGTGGAGATCATGGTGGGCTTGAGGATGGGGAAAACGATCTTGAAGAAGATCTGGATGGGGTTGCAGCCGTCGATCATGGCAGCCTCTTCGATCTCGATGGGGACGCTCTTCATGAAGCCGGTGAACATGAACACGGCCAGACCGGCACCGAAGCCCAGATAGATGATGCAGATGTTCCAGGGGGTGTTCAGCTTGAGGGTGTCGGCGGTCTTGGACAGGGTGAACATGACCATCTGGAAGGGGACGACCATGGAGAAGACGATGAGCAGATTCATGAACTTGCTCAGCTTGTTGTTCACGCGGGTAAGGTACCAGCCGGTCATGGAGCAGCACAGCAGGATGAGGGCCACGCTGGACACGGTGATGACGAGGCTGTAGCCCAGGCTGGACAGAAAGCCCATCTTGGTGACGCCGTAGATGTAGTTGCTAAGGCCCGCGAAGGTCTCAGCCGTAGGCAGCTGGAAGACGGTGGAAGTGGTGAAGGTGCCTTCCATTTTCAGGCTGTTCAGCAAGATCAGGACGATGGGGTAGATCCAGAGCAGGCACAGCAGGCTCATAATGACAGTGAGGATGTTGTCCCACATTTTTTTATCTTTCGGCATTACTGCTGCACCTCCTTGGAGCGGGTAAACTTGAGCTGGATGAGCGAGATGACCACGACGACGAGGAAGAACACCACGGCCTTTGCCTGGCCGATGCCCTTCCACTGAGCGCCGGAGCGGCCATAGAAGGTGTTGTAGATGTTCAGGGCCAGCATCTCACTGGCGTTGGCAGGCTCACCGGCGGTCAGGGCCACGTTCTGGTCGAACAGCTTGAAGCTGTTGGTCAGGGTGAGGAAGGTGCAGATGGTGACGCTGGGCATGACCATCGGGATCTTGATCTTGAACAGGATCTCACGGTCATTTGCGCCGTCGATCTTCGCAGCCTCGATGAGGTCGCCGGGGACGCTCTGCAGGCCCGCAACGTAGATGATCATCATGTAGCCGATCTGCTGCCAGCACATCAGGATGACCAGACCGACGAAACCGGCCTTGGCGTCCAGCGCCAGCAGAGGCTTCTGCAGGTTGGCCAGCACACCGTTGAGCAGGATCTGCCAGATGTAGCCCAGCAGGATGCCGCCGATGAGGTTCGGCATGAAGTAGACGGTGCGGAAGAGGTTGGTGCCGCGGATGCCGCGGGTGAGCACCAGCGCGATGGCGAAGGCGCACACATTGATGAGCACGGTGCTTACCACCGTAAAGGCAGCGGTGAACCCAAAGGCGTGGAGGAAGGTCTCATCCGAAAAGACGTTGATGTAGTTCTGCAGGCCCACGAAGGTGGTCTTGCTCACGGTGGTGAAACGCTGGAAGGAAAGATAGATGCCCCAGATGAAGGGCCAGATGAAGCCGATGATGAACGCCAGCAGGGTGGGCAGTACGAACACCGGCCAATATTTACTGATGGCCTTTTGCATGATATACCTCCTGAAAAAGAAGGGGAGGCGGGCGAACACATCGCCCGCCTCCCCGTTATCCAGCTATTGCGGAAGAAGGAGAACGCTTAGCCGTTGGCCAGCTTGTACTCCTTGGCCCAGCCGTCCACAAAGGCAGTGACCACATCGTCCCAGCTGCCGGTGCCTGCTGCATAAGCAGTCAGTGCAGAGCCGACGCCGTTCTTCCACTCCTCGGAAGGCATGGTGGAGAAGCACCAGTCCACGCTGGTCTTGCCCTCAGCAACGTAATCGTTGGCGATGGCGATGAGGGGGTTGGTGGAGTCCTTGGCGGCCTTGAAGGGGATGACGAAGCCCATGTCATCGGCCATAGCGGAAGTGCCCTCGTCGGAGGTGACACACCAGTTCAGGAAGTCCAGAGTAGCCTGAATGTCCTCATCGGAGGAGGTGTTGTTGACGCACCAGAAGTTCTCGGAGCCGGTGCACAGGCCCTGGTTCTCCTCGCCCTCAGCGCCGATGTAGATGGGCAGCATGCCCAGATTGTCGTCGCCCAGATCCTTCACATCGCTGTAGGCCCAGGTGCCGTTCTGGTAGAAGACGGCCTTCTTGCCCACGAACTCAGCCACAGCGTCGTTGCCGGTCTTGGAAGCCAGCAGCTTGGGGTCGCAGGTAGAGTCGGTGATGTACAGGTCCCAGATCTTCTTGTAGTTGTCGAGGTAGGTGCCCTTGATGGCGTCAGTGGAGCCGATGCCGTCAGCCTTGTACTCGTAGTAGATGGGCAGGTTTGCCAGATGGGTCTTGAAGCGCCAGTCGGAAGAACCGTCCATGCCGGCGGAGGTGAAAGCACCATCGACGCCCAGCTCAGCCTTGCGGGCCTGGATGTCGTCGGCGACCTTCTTCAGGTCATCGAAGCCCTTGATGTCGTCCTGAGTGTAGCCGGCGGCGGTCAGCAGCTCCTTGTTGTAGATGATGCCGTAGGTCTCGATGACGTAAGCGATACTGGTAACGGCGTCGCCGTCCTTCAGTGCGAAGGAGTCGCTGGTCAGCTGGCCGTAGACATCGCTGCCGGACAGGTCAAGGCAGTAGTCCTTCCAGTTTGCCAGACCCACAGGGCCGTTGACCTGGAACAGGGTAGGAGCCTCGCTCTTCTCCATCTCGCTCATCAGGGTGGTCTCATACTGGCCGGAAGCGGCGGTCACGACGGTGACAGGCACGCCGGTCTGCTTGGTGTAGGAAGCAGCCAGGTCCTGCCAGGCCTGATCCTGCTCGGGCTTGAAGTTCAGGTAGTAGACCTTGCCGGCAGCTGCGGGAGCGGCAGAAGCTGCGGTAGAACTGGCGGTGGAAGCAGCGGTGCTGCTGGAGGAACCACCGCAGGCAGCCAGACCGAGGGCGGCAGCAGAAGCGCCAGCGACTTTCAGGAAATTACGACGAGAGATCATTTTTTTCATAATTGTTCTCCTTCTTCATCATGTGATATACACATTCCGCCTGGCAGCGGAAATGAGACGAAATAAATCAGACAGCCCTTACGCTCTCACCGACCTGCAGCTCAGGCTGGAGGGTGATCTTCTGGGCCGGGGCGCCATGCTCGATCTGCCGCACCAGCAGCTCGATGCTCTGGAGCGCGATCTGCTCGCCGGGCTGGACGATGGTGGTCATCACCGGCACACAGTAGCGGGACATCGAGATGCCGTCGAAGCCGATGACCGATATATCTTCCGGCACCCGGAACCCGGCGCTCACCAGCGCCCGGATGGCACCGAAAGCGATGACATCGCTCATGGCGAACAGGGCGGTAAACTCGGCCCGGCGGGCCAGCAGGCTGTTCATGGCGTGATAGGCAGACTCGAAATCGTAGTTGGACAGGCCGTAGAGCCGGTCGTCAAAGGTGAGCCCGGCATCCTCCATGGCATCCTGTGCGCCAAGGCGGCGCATCCGACTGGGGTAACTGGTGGTCGGACCGCCGAGAACTGCGATCTTCCGGTGGCCCTGCGCGATGAGGTGGGAGACGGCGGTGCGGGCCGCAGCCCGGTCATCCACGCCCACCATCGAGAGGTTCGGGAAATCCAGTTCGTCGGAGACCAGCGTCGTCAGCACCGAGGGGACGGTGATGTTCGCAAAGCCCTGCTGGAAGTTCGCCACGCTGCCGCCGAGGAATATCATGCCTTTGGGCTTTATCTCCCGCAGGATCTTTTGGGCGGCGTCTATCTCGTTGGCATTCTCGTCCAGGTAGGAGACGATGCCGCTGTACCCGTAGAGGGTCGCGGCCCGCTGCAGCTGAACGAGGAAGTCCGAGAAGAAGAGGTTCCGGGTACCCTTGACCACAAAGACGAGGCTGCGGGACTGCTGGATCTTCAGCTGCCGGGCGTTGGTGTTCGGCACGAAGCCCGACTCCCGCATCATCTGAAGCACCTTTTCTTTCGTTTCGGGACGCACATCCGGCCGGTCATTGATGACGCGGGAGATGGTGCTGACGGAACAGCCGCTCAGACGGGCAATGTCTTTGATGGTCATGTTCGGCATTCCGGGAAGCACCTCTCTTTCGGTCGAAGTTCTGGTTTTTACTGAAATCGTGCGGGAACGATGTCGGGAACGGTTTCAGTGACTATAGTATGGCATAATTTGTGGAATAAATCAATAACCTCAAAACACTTTTGGCAGAATTGCATAACAAATCGACCCTCCTTTGTGCAGGTTGATTTGCCCGCAGAGCGAAAAGCAAATTGATTTCCGGTAATTCCCGGTACACGTCAGAATCTCCCGGGACGACCGTACTCTTTTGTAACTTTTAGAACAAAAAAGCGCGTTCTCATGCAGGATGGATACAAGCTTGACCGACGGGCCGGAGCAAAAATAAGCCGAAAAAATCCCGGTATCCCTGCCGCCGGAGCGGAAAGGATACCGGGAATGAGATCTCTGGGGTTTACTCGGCGCGCAGGGCTTTGACGGGGTTGCACTTGGCTGCGCCGCGGGCCGGGATGATGCCGGCCAGAATGGTGAGCAGGGTAGCCAGTGCCACGAGGAAGAGGGCTGCATCCACGGGCAGGGAGGCAACGAGGGTCGAAGTGCCGGAGACTTTCTGGATGATGATGTTTCCGGGGATGAGCAGGATCTCGCTGAGGACGATGCCCATGACGCCGGAGCAGAGGCCGATGATGAAGGTCTCTGCGTTGAACACCTCGGAGACGTTCCGCTTGGAAGCGCCGATGGCGCGCAGGATGCCGATCTCCTTCCGGCGCTCGAGGACGCTGATATAGGTGATGACGCCGATCATGATGGAGGAGACTGCCAGCGAGATGGAGACGAAGGCCACCATCATGCTGCTGATCATGTCCACGATCTCGGTCACGCTGGTCATCAGGGTACCCACGAGGTCGGTGTACTGCACCATCTTTTCGTCTTCACCCTTTGCAGACATCCCGGCGTTGTAGGCATCCAGCTTTTCCAGGATGACGGCCTTGCTGGCAAAGTCCTTCGGATAGATCTTGATCTGGCTGGGGGCGGCCTCGTCCGCGTAGCCGAAGGCCGTCAGGTTGGCCTCATAGGTGGCGGAAGAGGAGCGGAGGGTGGAGCGCATCAGCTCGGTCAGCTCGGAGGCGGTCATGTTGAGCTGGATGGCCTTCTGGAAAGCCGACGCGTCGATCTTGATGGCGCTCTCCATCTGGCTGCTCAGCTTGCCGATGTTCTGCTGGATGGCCGTCTTGAGCTGGGACTGTATCTGGTCCTGGAAGGTGACGATGCCCTTCTGGATGGCAGCGTCCAGCTGGCTTTTCAGCACCTCTGTAATCTGGTCGGAGTAGGTCTCCATCACGGTCTGGATGGTGGTCTGCAGAGCGCTCGAGAGCTGCCCCTGCAGCTTGTCCGGGTCAACGAGGTCTTTCATGGACTCGGCCATCAGCTTCTGGAACCGCTCGGTCTTGAGGTAGGCAGAGAAGCTCCACTTCTTGAAGTTGAGGATGCCGTTGCCGATGATATACTTTTTATAGTCCTTGAAGATCTTCTGCACGAGCTCCTGCAGAGCCTCCGGCGAGACGGAGAGGTCAAGCCCGGAGAGGGCTTCGCTGAGGTCGATGTCGGGCAGCTCGTCGATGTCGAGGGAAAAATCCGAGAAGTCGATGAGGCTGCTCAAATCGAAACTGCCGCTGCTGAGGTCGAAGGCACCGTTCAAATCGAAGTCGAGGGCACCGGCATCAAAAGAGAAGGCATTCTTGAGGGCGTTGGTGTCGATGGAGAAGAGGCTGGTCAAATCGAAGTCGCGGAGGCTCTCGGCTTTGCCGAAGCTCTCGCCGGTGAGGACGTTGGTGGCGGGGTCGGCCATCTGCTGCTTCACGATGTCGCTGTCGGCAGCGTCCTTCATGACCTTCTCGGTGAGGGAGGCGGGGTAGGCGATGCCGGAGGTGAGCATGGAAGCGGAGGCGGTGTAGTCCGGCTGGACGATGCCCACGATGGTGATGTCCTCGCCGTTTTCCACCAGCTGCTTCATATAGTCCTTGTCGTCGGCCTTGCTCTTCCAGATGCCGTAGGTGTCGTCGTAGACGTAGGTGTCGGCGCTGTTCACCAGCTTGAACTTCAGGCCCATCAGCTCGTCGTAGCTGTAGGTGCGGAAGTCGCTGGGGACATCGACGTTCTGGTTCTGGGCAAACTGCTGTATCATCTTGTCCAGCTCGGCGGAGTCCCGCAGACCCATGGAGTAGAGGGCGTAGTCGGTCACAGTGCCGTATTTGCTCAGCACGGCGACACATTCGGTGGGCTTTTCGGGCCAGCGGCCGGCCTTGACTTCGTACTGGGACTTATAAAGGTCGCTGTTGGCGGGCAGCTGATAGAAAACGCTGGTGTTGCTGCCCATGCTGTTCATCAGGCTGCTGGTGACGGAGGTGGAGCCGGAACCTGAGCTTCCCAGACCCAGCATCGAGAGGGTGGAGTCCGGGTTGACCTGATGCACACTGCCGTCGGCGTCCTGCCGGTAGATCTGGGGCGAGACGCTGTAGGAATACTCGATGGAGGTGGCGTCATCCGCAATGGTGGACTCGTCGCTGTCGAGATATTTCTTTAAGGAAGTGAGGTCGTTGGACGTCAGGCCCGACACCATCTTGGTGATGAGCTGGCGGACCGAGACCATTCCCTCCACGCCGCCGGAGGTGTCCTTTTTGCCGTCCTCGTCGGTGGGCAGGCCGGTGGCTGTGGTGCCGCCGCTGCTGCCCGAGGACAGAAAGCTCGTGATGTCCACGCCGCTGCTCAGGATCTGCAGCGGGTATTCGCTCAGGGTGGAGCGCTCCATGTCAGCGATGTAGGCGTTGACGCCGGTGGACAGCGAGATGATGAGGGCGATGCCGATGATGCCGATGCTGCCCGCGAAGGCTGTGAGCAGGGTGCGGGCCTTTTTGGTGCGCAGGTTGTTGAAGCTCAGGGCCAGCGAGGTGAGCCACGACATGGACGAACGGCCCATGTTCTTATGGATGGGAGGGGCAAGCTTTGTGTCGTCCGGCTCGAAGGGGCGGGTATCGTCGGTGATAGCGCCGTCCCGCAGACGGACGATGCGGTTGGCATACTGCTCCGCCAGTTCGGGGTTGTGCGTGACCATGACCACGAGGCGGTCTTTTGCCACATCCTTCAGCAGCTCCATGACCTGGATGCTCGTCTCGCTGTCCAGTGCGCCGGTGGGCTCGTCGGCCAGCAGGATGTCGGGATTGTTGACGAGGGCGCGGGCGATGGCCACGCGCTGCATCTGGCCGCCTGACATCTCGGTGGGGCGCTTGTGGAGCTGGTCCCCGAGGCCCACCTGCCGCAGCGCCTCGGCGGCACGGCGGCGGCGCTCAGCGCCCGACACGCCCGAGATGGTCAGGGCCAGTTCGACGTTGGCGAGGACGGTCTGGTGGGGGATGAGGTTATAGCTCTGGAACACGAAGCCGACGGTGTGGTTGCGGTAGGAGTCCCAGTCCCGGTCGGTGTAGCGGCGGGTGGAGATGCCGTTGATGATGAGCTCGCCGCTGTCGTAGCGGTCGAGGCCGCCGATGATGTTGAGCAGCGTGGTCTTGCCCGAGCCGCTGGGGCCGAGGATGGCGACAAATTCGCTGTCGCGCAGGTTGAGGCTGACCCCGTTGAGCGCTGCCTGTGTCAGATCGCCGGTGGTGTATTTCTTTTCGATATTGATAAGCTGAAGCATTGGCCTGCCTTTCCGGCAGCAGAACGGGGAAGTGTCTGCTGGCCTATTCCGCCCGGCATTTGTGGACGGAGAGGGAAACATAGTATCTGCTTGATTTTATCAGAAGAATATGAACAATTTATGTCGTAACGGGTGCCAAGTTCTGTGTTTTCTGCCGAAGGATGGAAAAGCGCTGCATCCTGCGCGGAAAAGCGTCCCAAATCAGGAGAATGCGGCAGATGTGTCTTGATTTTTGGAGCGGTTGATGGTATTCTTGAGACAGTATCCATGTTAATATCTTCAGTGTTCCAAAATTCGACGAAAACTGACGCAAATTTGTCGTTGCAACTCCTTTCGACGCTCCATACAATTTTATACAGTATCGTATAAAGTGGCTTGTCCGGCATAAGTGGAAGGGCCGGACAGATGGGGCAAGGAGGATGCAGAATGAAACAGGATATCCCGTTGGTGAGGAGATTTTCGACGCTGGAACCGTATCAGGAGGCGTATACCCTTGCCTGTTCTCTGGAGACGGAGGGACAGGGCTGCTGGCTGACCGTGAGCCGGACAAAGGCTCCGGACGACCCGGCAGACACGGCCCGTACATGGGTCCCGGCCCCGGAAGAGGAGTGCAGACGGCTGCTGCAGTTTTTGTATGAGAATTCGGTCCAGCCGGAGCTGTGGCAGGATGTTATTTCCTGCTGGTATCCGCAGGCGAAGCAGGCAGAACGCCTGCAGGAAGGGAGGCGCGTCGTGTGAGCTATGAGGAACAGGACGTCATATGGCGCGTAGCGCTGGCCAGCTATGACCCCAGAGAGATGCGGGTATGGACACGCTATCTCGAGGAGCGCAACCCGGCCATCCGCTGCACGGGCTACCGCAGCAGCCGGACGCTGCTGGAACGGCTCGAGCAGGGCGATGTGGACGTTCTGGTGCTGGGCGGCAGGCTGGAGGACATGGACAGCATCCAGTTTCTGCCCAGGATACGCGGCCTTGCCCGCAAGCCTCTGGTGCTTCTGCGGGACGACGGACGCAACGAGAAGTCGGCAGTGGAGAGCCTGAGTCAGGAGGATGCATGCTACCTCATCCGTCAGGCCACACTGGAAGATATGCTGCAGGAGCTGCGCGCTCCGGCCCACCGCCCGGCGGAGAGCCTGGAAAAGCGCTGCGAGCGCATCTATCGCAGCTGGGGCGTGAGCACCTGCGACGCCAACAAGCGCTACCTGACCGGTGCGCTTCGGGTGATGATGGGCTCCGACCACCGTCTGGCCATCCGCAAGGAGATATTAGGGCCGGTGGCGGAGGAATACGGTCTCACCGTGGCGGCTGTGGACAGCGCCCTCCGGCGGCTGCTGGAGACGCTGGACGAGACCGGTACCCAGACATGGCGGGATTTTCGAAAAGAGTATGGCTTAGAGCGCAGGAAGGTGACCATCGGCCGCCTGCTTTATGCGCTGGAAAGTAGACTGAGTCAGCAGTGAGGTGCTGACCACACGACGCGGAGGTAGAGCAGAATGCGCAGGCGAAACGATGGAGCAGGAGTCTCCCCTCAGGAGGAGTTTGGGGATGTGTGCTTCCATGCCCTTGGCATCATCGACCAGAACCGGGAGTATCTGCAGATGCATCTGCTGGCGTCGGCCGACCTGCCCACCCGGCAGGCACTTTCAGACATCCAGATAGAGTCTGCCCGGCTGGACCGCACGGTACGCAATGCCATAACACTTTATCAGCTGGAAAATGAAGAGCTGAGCGAGCTGCAGCCTCTGGACCTGTGCGGTCTGCTGGAAAAGGCGAGGCGTCTTGCCCCGGACATCCAGCGGTCGCTGGAAATAACGCTGACGACGGAGAGCGGGGGCATCGAGCACTGCGCCGTCATGGGCGTCCCCGATGAGGCCGAACAGCTGCTGCTCCACCTCATCTCCAACGCGCTGCGGGCCTGCGATGCAGGCGGCAGGGTGTGGGTGAGCCTGAAACAGAAAAAGACGGGCGTCGCGCTCCGGGTAGAAGACAACGGCTGCGGCCTGATGGAGGAAGACCCCATCGAGAACAACCGCCGCTTCCTCAGCGGCGCAAAGCTGGGCCTCCGCATCTGCAAGCTCATCTGCCGCCGTGCAGGCTGGAAGCTGACGCTGACGGCCCGGCCGGGCGGCGGCACCCGGGCGCAGGTGGTGTTCCCGCTGGCCTCCTGCGAGGACATCTCGCCGGAAATGGAACTCCACTCCGACGAGGAGAACGACATCCGCGCAGCGCGGTTCGCAAGCCGGGCGGCACAGGAGATCCTTCTGCTGCGGAGATATTGAACGAGACAAAAAGGCATCTGCAATGCGGCCGGGACGGCGCAGCGCAGATGCCTTTGCTTTGTGTGCGGGACAGGGAAGAGAGCAGAAAAATTGACAGACGGTAAAGAATCTTAGTAGAAACAGCCCGAAATTCACAGAAAAGTTTGCGAAATTAACAAAATGTTTAACTTTGAAAGGTGATTTTACTGTTTTTAAGGTGTAAAATAATCCCGAATGATTGATTGTCAGCCGGATTTGGTTTATAATACCCATGTATGCGAGTCTGAAATTTGATTCGTTAGCAAACAACTTCTGCCCGGGCCGGAGAGCCCTGTGTGCAGAGGGAGAGTGCATTGTCCTTCAGGAGGAAAAACAACTGTGAGAGTAGGTCTTGACATCGGCAGCACTACCATCAAATGCGTGGTGCTGGATGAAAACGATACCCTTTTATATTCGACGTATGAGCGCCACTACAGCCACATTCTGGAAAAGGCGCAGGAGCTGCTGCGCCGCATCGACGCAGAGCAGCTGCATGGCCGGAAAGCGCTGCTCAGCATCTCCGGCTCCGCCGGCATGGGCCTGGCTGACAGCTGCGGCGTGCCTTTCGTGCAGGAGGTGTTCTCCACCCGCGTGGCGGTCAAAAAATTCGTCCCTGCGACGGACTGCGTCATCGAGCTGGGCGGTGAGGATGCAAAGATCCTGTTCCTGACCAACGGCACCGAAGTCCGCATGAACGGCAGCTGCGCCGGCGGCACGGGCGCTTTCATCGACCAGATGGCGACGCTGCTCAAGATGGGGGCCGATGAGATGAACAAGGCGGCCGAACAGGCCACCCGTACATACACCATCGCATCCCGCTGCGGCGTTTTCGCCAAGAGCGACGTGCAGCCCCTCATCAATCAGGGTGCAAAGACCGAGGACATCGCGGCCAGCATCTACAAGGCCGTGGTCAACCAGACCATCGCCGGTCTGGCACAGGGACGCCCCATCCAGGGCAATATCCTCTATCTGGGCGGTCCGCTGACTTTCAGCACCGTGCTGCGCAAGAGCTTCGACGAGGCACTGGGCGTCACCGGCACCTGCCCCGAGAACAGCCTGCTCTACGTCGCGCTGGGCGCTGCCCTCTACGCCGACAAGGAGTTCGTCCTCTCGGACGTGGCCGCTGCGCTGGATGAGTACGCCGCCACGGCGACCTACGCCAGCGAGCCGCCCCTTTTCGCCAACAAGGAAGAGTACGAGGCATTCCATGCCCGCCATATGTCCCACAGCGTGCCGCGGGTGGCGTTCAGCGCCCAGTGCGGCCCGGTGCATATCGGCATCGACTCCGGCTCCACCACCGTCAAGCTGGTGGTCGTGGACGAGCAGAGCCAGATCCTCTACACCAACTATCAGCCGAACCTCGGCAACCCGCTGCCCCTTATCCGGCAGCAGCTGCTGAAGATCTATAAAGAGCACCCCGGCCTCAAGGTGGCCAGCGTGACCACCACCGGCTACGGCGAAGAGCTGGTCAAGAACGCCTTCCGCTGCGACTTCGGCCTCGTGGAGACCGTGGCCCACTTCACGGCAGCAAAATACTTCATGCCGGACGTGGACTTCATCATCGACATCGGCGGTCAGGATATGAAGTGCTTCAAGATCGAGGATGGTGCTATCAGCAACATCTTCCTGAACGAAGCCTGCTCCTCCGGCTGCGGCAGCTTTCTAC
>ERZ791843.139-NODE-139-length-64821-cov-16.4448_pt1 | contig 64821 bp, 56 predicted proteins | sample MGYA00510290_ERZ791843 | MGnify/ENA primary metagenome ERZ791843 (study PRJEB30046, sample SAMN00715254) | human gut metagenome | study: EMG produced TPA metagenomics assembly of the A metagenome-wide association study of gut microbiota in type 2... | reverse complement strand
ATAACTATAAGCAAAAGGACGAATGAAAAAACTCTCGTTTTTTCACATGCCCTTTCACCTTTTTTTACTCCGGCATCTCCCATGCATTGTGATTGGTATGTAACAACATATGTGCTTTTCTATTAGAGTGCTTCTACATTAAAATTTCTGTTATGGTCTGAGTTCATTTCCAAAGCCTCCGAATTCAAATACTTTGTTTTCCTTCAGACATTTTTTCACATCCTCGATCATGTATGGTTTGAAGATACATCGCTTGAGATCGATGCCTAACTGTTCCAGTTCGGCTTTGTCTTCTCCTGTCACAAAAAAGATTTCTGTGTGGGGATGTTTTTCTGCGACTTTTTCCGCGAGTTCCGGTCCATGCATTCTGATCATCCTGACATCGGTAAAAAGCAGGTCATATTCTCTCTCTTTTGCTGCTTCCCATGCATGTGTTCCATCGCTAAAGGCATCGATCTCAGCCTCCGGAAAGATGTTCTTCACCAGTTCCATGATATTTGCACGCGCATATTCCATGTCATCTGCTATTAAAATTTTCATCATTCTGTCCTCTCATATGCCCCAAACGCGGCATCACTGCCTGCGTTTTTTGCTTTCATTTCTCACCGGCAGGAATACACACCCGCAGTAACCGCCCAGGGGCTGGAAACAGAGGATGATGAACCTGCCGCCTCTTCCGTTTTTTCTGGTCGTGCCGCGCAGATAATGGGTTCTGCCGCTGATTGCGACCTCCTCCATGACCGTCATCCAGTCCATGGCGGTTCGTGGCAGGATCTTTGGTATCCTCCGCTCCATCATCTCCTGAAAGGTCAGGCTGGTCTGTTCCTCCATTGCCTTGTTACAGTATTTCAACTGGAACTGGCGCACATTTCCGGTCTGCTCAAGCGGAAGGATCTCAAACAGCGCAAAGGCATTTTCCAGGCTGTCCAACACCGAATAGAGTTCATATTTTCCTTCCACGAGGATCTCGCCGTATGTTTTTCTGGCGCGCAGTTCGTCACGCATCTGCCTGTGTTCTGCCAGAAAACGGACACGCCCTTCTATCACCGTCCCGTCTTTCATATGATACGCCTTGCGCTCGATATGCCGGATCTCATCCCGGTTGACGAGGACACCGCGGTTGACACTGATAAATCCATAGGGTTCGAGCACCTTCTTGAACTCTTTCACCGGGATAAATGCCTGTATCTGTCTGCCGTCCGTGCAGTTTAGGATCACCCTTCCGTCCTGCGCATGGATCGATGTGACATCTTTTGCCCCGATCGCCCTTTTTTTCATAAAGTTCATGACTCTCTCACTCAATGTGTCCTCCTTTTCCTGACATTTGATCAATCATTTTCCTGTGTATTGGCATGGTTTGTATCGGTATCCTGATCTTCGATCCGGTCATGTAACTGCTCAAATCTGATATGGATATCCCTCAACATCAGATGATGGTGAGTCTTGATCCCAATCGTGATACCGGTCAGGACGATCCCAATCACTGCGAGCAGGATCACCACGGTCTCCACTTTTACTTTCAGTGGCTTTTTCTTAGTCGTAGATGGATTCTGCTTCCCAGCTGATGATGTTTCCGTTTTCTGCGTTGATCTCAAATTCATACTTTACCTCCGCATAGTAGGCTTCCCCTTCATAAAGAGATATGCCGTCGTCATAGTCCGGATGGATGTAGATGTTTCCGGCATCAATGCCAGGGATTTTGTCCATGACGGTCTGTTTTGCTGTCTCGATGGAAACGCCGCCCTGTGTTGTCTGCGATGTGCCGGCCGCGTTCTGGGAATCTGCCGTGCCATACTGTGATGCACTGTATCCCTTGTCGATCACTTCGGAATCTGCCGAAAGGATGCGTCCGTCGGATGCATCCAGTTCATAATCATACTCCACTCCGGCTGCAGTAAATTCCACCTCATATCTGGCCTTTCCGTCATCCCAGTCCTGTTTTACCGTAATGTACTGGATCCCATCTTCTGTGACCCCTGCATTCCCGGTTGCGATGCTCTTCGCTTCCTGCTCTGTGATGCCGCCGTTTACCATTGTGGCAGAACCTGCTGTTGCGTGCTGTGATACACCTGCCTGCGCGGTATTATCTGCTGTGCTGCTGTTTGGTGCGGTTCCACCTGTTCCCTGTATGCCCTGGGGTTCCTGCACCTTCCGGGATGCACTGCCGCATCCGGTCACAGTTGACAGGAATGCCACTGATATAAGTCCTGCGGCAAGCATTCTCTTTTTATTTCTCATGTTTGTCCTCCCATTTCTCCATAGATTCGATGATGTGGTCTGTCTGTGCTGCAAGTTTTGCATATTTTTTCTCACACTCTAAAGATCTCCGTATCAGCCTTTAGCTTTTGTGCCGCTGCGCCTGCCTTATCCGTGGTCTCTGCCACCTCGGAACAGTGCAGGGTAATGTTCTGGATGCGGTCTGCCATGTCGGATGTTCCGCTTGCGCCCTCGTTTGCCGCATTTGCAACGCCCTCGATCGCGTTCATCATGCCATCCATGGAAGCTAGGAGTTCCTCGGATGTCGCACTGAAATCCGATACTAAACCGTCCACAAACTCGGAATCCTGGTTGTAGGCATCCGCAAGGCTTTCAAAGCTGTCATAGCTGGATTTCACGTCAGTCGCCACAAAGTCCAACAGGCGTTTGCTGTCCTTTGTGAGCTGGTTTACAGCTTTCACCACGCTGTCCGTGACCTCCTGGATGGTTGCCACCGTCTCACCGGATTCTGTTGCGAGTTTCCGGATCTCATCTGCCACGACTGCAAACCCTTTTCCCATCTCCCCGGCATGTGCCGCCTCGATGGATGCATTTAAGGATAACAGATTGGTCTGGTTGGTGATCCCCATGATCGCCTGTGCCAGCACCTCGATCTGGGATACCACTTCCACATCCAGCAGTGCCTGGTCGAGGCTTGCCTTGATCTCACGGTGCACGCGCTGTGCATTGGCACGGTTTTCCGTGGTCTCTTTCTTCGCATTGATGGCGCGGGTATGGATGTCATTGACACGCTCCGCACCCTCCTGTGCACTCTCCGCGATGTTTCTGATCGCCTTGTTGATCTCCTCGGACATGGTGTTCATCTCCGTTGCGGAAGCCGCGGATTCCTCCATGCTCGCTGCAAGCTGCTGTGTGGTCGCGGAGATCCCTTCCATCTCGCCGTTGATCTCGTCCACGTTTTTCTCGATGGAGGAGACATGGTCGCTCAGGGAGACCGCATTGTCCTTCACACTTCCGAGGTGTCCGGCAAATGTATCACGGATCTTAGAGAAAGCTGCCGCAAGGTTTCCAATGCTGTCTTTTCTCTCTAAATATTTCTGTTCCACTTCCTGTGTGAAATCGCCCTGTGCAAGGGAATCCGAATAATTGCACGCAAGGTCAAGGCTTCGGATGTAATCGATGATGCCTGCAGCACCCACAACGATCGTAATGATGAGTCCGATCACCATAAAGACTGCCATTTTTTTAACATCTGATGCGATCATTGCCGCAAGCTGGCTCTGTGCCTGTGCCTGTGTTTCACTGTCTGTCAGGCTTACCGCATATGCCGCGATCTGTTCCATGCAGTTTTTTGCATATAACACTGCCCCTGCACCAAGCAGTATCACGAAAACGAATACAATCTTTGTTCCAAATTTTGTCTTTCCCATATCTATGTGTCTCCTTTTCTGTTTCAGCGCAGTCCTGCACTTGTGATGATGTCTGCCAGAATTCCCTCTTGTATACTCTTTTCCTGTCCTGGCCCTGTCTCTCTGAGAATGTCCGCCTTCTCCCACCGTGCGATGAATGCGACACACTCCTCTGCCGGGAGCGGCCTGCTGATCAGATAGCCCTGTAGGAAGTTGCAGCCGAGTTTTTCAAGCTGTGATGCCTGTTCCCTTGTCTCGATCCCTTCTGCCGTCACCCAGATGTGGTTTCTTTGGGCGAACACGAGCAGTGTCTGCACGATCGGCATCCCCATCTTCCTGCTCCCGATGCCCCACACCAGTTCCTTGTCCAGCTTGATGCTCTGGAACTCAAAATCCATCAGGCGGACGAAGTTGGATTCGCCCTTGCCGAAATCATCCATGACAAGGTTGAATTTTTTATCCTGAAGCTCGTGTGCAGTCTCTAACAGCTTCCCGTTATCCGCCGTCTTTCCGAGTTCGGTCATCTCCAGCCAGATCTTTCCATGCTGGAGCCCGTACCGGTCCAGGCATCTGCTGATCTCCTTCCAGACATCCTCCTCCATGCAGGTCTGCGGTGACAGGTTCACATTGATCCTCGTGATGCCGTATTCCGCGAACCTCGTGAACCACCGGCAGCACTCCCGGATCATCCACAGGTCGATGTTGTGCACCCAGCCGCCTTCCTCCGCTTCCTGCACAAGTCTCTCCGGGTCAAGGAACCCGCCCTGTCCGTCCTTTGCCCGGAACAGTGCCTCAAGTCCGGTGATCCTGTGCCTTTCCACGTTATAGATGGGCTGGAAATAAGCTTCTGTCCCAAGACGGGAAATCTCTTCCCACGTATAAGCTCCTGTAATGCTCATGGTCTTTTACCTCTTACCCTGTTTTTCTTGTTTTATTTTCCAAAACTCACCACCCCGGTGACTCTCCCTTTTATCTCTGACCGGTCTGCCGCACCGAGCGCCCTGCTGTCCATGGACACCGGGCGGTTGTCCCCGAGGAAGAAATAACTTCCCTCCGGCACAGTGTACGGATAGTCCACACTGTCTTCTGCTTCCGACATGCCGTAGACGACATCCGTCTCCTGCACTTTTTCGCCGTTTCTGGTCAGGTGTCCCTCACGGTCCACCTCAATGACATCCCCCGGCAGTCCCTCGATTCGTTTGATCAGGTATTCCCCGGAGATATCTTTTAAGATGACCACATCGCCGTAGTCCACGCCGTCCGGGAGGATCCGCAGGAAGAACACGATATCCCCCGAATGGCAGCCGGGGCGCATGGAGTTTCCACTCACGCGCATGATCCCGAACACCTTGAACACCAAAAGCCAGACCACAAACAGAATGGCGATGCGTTCTGAGCGTATCTTCCTTTTCCGTTTTTTCTCACGGATCTTCATGAGGACCATGTCAAGGTCATACTGTTCTCCCTCTTTCATGGCTGTTCCTGAAGATTGATCTCTTCTATCTGGATCTCTTCCATGTCACCTGTCTGTATCTGTCCGCTGTCGCCGGATGACTGCTCCTGCTGTTCTGCTGATGCCTGTTTTTCCTGCATCACTGGCTGTTCCGGCTGTTTCTGTGGATTCGGGATGTTTTTCTCCGGCGGACATTCGGCAAAGATGTTGTCCAGACCGTTTTTTAGGACTTGGAGACGGTTGCGGTACTGATAGTAGAGTGCCTGTTCCTTCTCCACTTTCTCCCTTGTCTTTACCAGGATGACATCCATCTGTCTTCCTGCTTCCGCAAGGATCTCTTTCTGTTTCTCGTCCGCCTCTTTTAATATCTTTCTGCGCTCTAATCCTGCATCCGAAAGGATTCTTTCTTTTTCGATGTTTGCATTATTGACGATCGCCCTTGCAGACTCCTCCCTTTTCTCCACTGACTGGTTGATACGGTCCATGCGCGCCGCAAGTTCCGCATAGATTTTCTCCTGCGTGGAGACCTGTGATCTCAGCCCTGAGTTCTCTGTCGTAAGCCGCATCTTTTCCAGATAAAGTTCCTTCACGGCATCCTCATTTTTCTTCTCGTAGTAATCCACCAGCTCTTTGATGTAGAGCACGACTTCCTCACGGTCATACCCTAAGACGGCGGTCTTTAACTTTTCTATTTCCTTTACAAAGTTTCTGTCTTTCATGATCTCTTACTTCCTTGTAATCCCTTTTTAAAAGCACGATAAGGGCAGCTTTGTGCTGCCCTCATCGTGTCATCCTGTAAGTTCTTTTGAAAGTCTTGATTCAAACACTGCAAGAGCTGCCATACAGCCGGCTACAATGACCGCACCGGCTATATAGATTGGTGTGTCTGCTGCGCAGTGTCTGCCTGTCACAGCCAGTAAGATGCCTGCTGATATATAGAGTGCACACATCACTACCTGAGCCACGATACATATCCTCTGCGTCTTCTGCAGTGCTTTTCTTCTTTCAGGATTCATAGTTCTCGTCCTCCTGTTCTTCGTATTTCCGGTTCTGATCTTTTTGGACATCATTCCTGGATCTGTCCCATATCCTCTATAGGACCGGATGTTTCATTTGTAAGTATTTTGGGAAAATTACATATATCATTTTTGTTTGTTGTCCGGGGATATTGGCATATCCCCGGGATTGGTTTTTAGTACTCTTCGTCAAGTTCCTCGCGGATCTTTTTGATACGCACGCCTGTGTATCCTGCGATCACAAGGATCAGGATGATCGGATACCAGTGGAATCCGCAGTCTGCAAATCCGACCTGTCCGTCTGCATCGCTGCTGTCTGCCGGGATGCTGTCGTCTGCACCGGCTCCGGTATCTGTGCTGTCAGTGACATCTGTAGTATCATCTGAACCTGCGTCTGCACCGGTCTCTGTGCCTTCTGTCACATCCTCACCATCTGCCGGATCTGACCCGTTGTTGTTTCTGTTGTTCTTGTTGTGTTTGTTGTTTTTGTTTCCACTGGACACATTGTTTCCATCCGCTGCAGCGATATCTGTGGCATTGGTCTTACCATCTGTGACCTCGGTATTGGTTCCGTTTGTATTTCCATTGCTGTTTCCACCGTTATTGCCGCCATTGTTGCCATTGTTGCCGTTGTTATTGCCGCCGTTGTTTCCTTTGTTGCCACCATTGGTATTTCCGCTGTTACCGTTTCCTCCGTTGCCGTTCTCTCCGGTTCCACCGTTTCCTCCATTGCCGCCTGTGCCGTTGTTGGAGTTTCCGCCGTTACCGCCGTTTCCTCCACTGATGTTGCCACCGTTGTTCTCGGTCTTTCCGTCGGTTCCGCTTCCACCGTTTCCTCCGGTTCCGCCATTTCCGTTATTGGAATCTCCGCCGTTACCGCCGCTTCCGCCGCTGGTATTGCCGCCGTTGTTCTCGGTCTCACCTTTGCTTCCGCTTCCACCGTTTCCTCCGTTACCGCCATTTCCGTTTTCGGAGTTTCCGCCGTTACCGCCGTTTCCTCCACTGATGTTGCCACCGTTGTTCTCGGTCTTTCCGTCAGTCTCGGTTCCGTTACCGCCATTTCCTCCGGTTCCGCCGTTTCCGTTATTGGAGTTTCCACCGTTTCCTCCGTTACCACCGGAGATATCCGGCTTGTCTGTGCCCGGTCCTATGATGATGTCTCCACCGCCATCGACACCGCTTCCTCCGGTTCCGCCGTTTCCGCCATCGTTTTTGTTGTCACCGGTCGCATTGCCTCCGGCTCCGCCGTTTCCACCGGATACGGTTCCTTCGATGATGGTCACTTTGTTGTCGGTCGTGATACCTGCCCCGCCGTTTCCGCCGTCGCCCGGTTTTCCTGTCGCAGAGTCTGATCCTTTGCCACCATTGCCTCCGGTAACGCTTCCGCCATTTACCGTCGGTGTGATGTCTCCCTCGATCCCGGCTCCGCCGTCACCGCCTTTGCTGGCACTTCCGGCTGCCTCATCTCTTGTATCTGCTCCGTTACCACCGATGATGTTTCCATCTTTGCCGACAGTAACGCCTGCGTTTGCAGGATTTTCAGGATCTTCTGCTGTCCCGATTCCTGCTGCACCATCCGGGTGCTTCTCAGAACCGTCTCCACCCTTGATGGTACCGTTGACGATCTCCAGCTTTGTTCCCGGATGTTCATTTATGCTTCCATCCTTCACAAATTCCAGTCCCGGTTTTGCCTCGTCGGTATCGGTTGCATTGTCACCTGTGATGGTCTTTCCATTTAAGTCTATTGTCACATTGCCCCAGGTGTCCGGAATCTCGACCGTATGGTCAATGTCCTTTTTCACGATGACTTTGTAGTTTCCGTCATCCCCGACAATGACTTTCACGTTGGAGTTTTCCGCTTTCTCAGAAGCATCTGTCCTGTTGTTGCTCTTCGTATCGCCTGCGCCTTTGTCTTCGAACTGCCTTGCAATGTCCGCTGCGTCCACAAGAGAAGTCTTTCCGACTGTGGAACCGAAACTGCTGTGGCTGATCTGATATTCGGTTGCTTTTTTCAGACCATATGCAATGCCTTTTCCATTCCCGTCTGTTGTAAATCTCAGTACGTTTCCGACCAGGTTTCCGGATGTATCCCGCTCTTGCACGTTGTACTCTGTTTTTGGTCTTCCCATAAAGGTGAGTGTATGGGCTGTCTTTCCAATCACGGTCGGATTGTCATCCGTCACTTCCACCGTGATGCTTGTCGCAACCCCTGTGCCCGCCTGAAAGGTCAGTGCCGCTGCATAGATGCCCTTCCCTTTTGCAGTCAGCTCATTTAATTTGTCCTGGTCTACCGTCACGGTTGCCGTGATATCATTACCGTTTGCATCATATGCCTTCACATCGGCACGGTTCTTTGCATCAATCGCTGTCAGTTTTCCGACATCGTTCACATGGATGACGAAATCATCTGCCGCGATGCTGCTTCCGTCTGCCCCCTCGATCACGTTTGTGCGGTATACCGGGATGAGCGTCACTTTATCTGCCGTCTGGCTGCTGATGACCGTTGTTTCATTATAAACTTTTCCGGTGTTTGCCTTATCCACCCAGACAAAGAAGCTCTCATTGTCCGCTTTTAACTTGTCTGTCTCTTTCTGCATTTTTGCAAAGACGGTCTCAGCGATCGTTCCGCCATCAATGACGGTGATGTGCTCCCCTTTGCTGATCTCTGCACCGTTCTGGTCTTCAAAGATAAACTGGTGCTGTTTTTCCAGATCGACTGCCACTTTCCATGCCTGATAGATGCGATGTGTGGTATGGGTATAGACGCCTGCCGCACTGTCGTATTTGATTAGATTGTCTTTCACCGCTTGTTCAATGTCGATCGGATAGCCGTTGACTGTGATGCTCTTTAAGCCGTAGCCGTCATTCGGCTTGATCTTAACCACCAGTGAACCGTTGTTCTTTACGATCCTTGTGTATGTACCGGAACTTTCGCTCCATGCGCCGTCATCATTTAACAGCTTTCCGTTGTTTACCGTCACCTCCACGGTCTGTCCCTCCCCAAAGGTCACGTTCAATGCCTTCGGCTGTTTTACATTCTGTGTCGTGTAGGTATAGGTCTGTCCACCGACATTCTGGATTTGTGTAGACACATCAGCTCCTGCATTCCCCGGTGATTCTGACACATCACTCCAGTAAGCCATCGGAACCAGACCGTTTGCTGTCGTGTCGGTCAGTTTTACATCCACAGTCTCGCCATCTGCCACGATGACATGCTGGAACTGTACTGCCCCTGTCTCCTTTGTGACCAGTTTCTGGTCCGTCACTTCTGCCGTTCCTCCTGTCACATGGAAATGCACGATATGGGATGGTGTAAAGGTTGCTTTTAATGTCACATCCGCTTTGGTCGGCGTGTATTTTATCTCATAACTCTTTTCTGTCCAGTTGAATGTTGCTGTGGTAAACAGATCCTTATTGTTATCTGTCGTCTCCTCCAGGGCTGTCAGGATGGAAAAACTCTCTCCCTTCTCCCCGGTCAGGTCTGAATAGTATTTATCCTCAAAATCATTTGGTGTAAATGTAAGTGTCAGTTCCTCATTCCGGTCTACCTGGATGCTGCCGTCGGCTTCCATCTTATAGGTGTTACCGGATGCATCCACTGCCTTGAAGCTGCCCTTTGCACCGCCGGCAGTGAGACCTTCCACATTTAAGGTCGTGAGCTGGCGTTTTGCCGCGGCATTGATGGTGATGTCACCTGTCACCTGCGGGATCGTCACTGTGATGCTTCCATCCGCATCCACAGTACATACATCTGAAAACTTCAATGTCTCTGTAACCCCGGTATCACTTTTTTTCATTGTGACGGTAAAATTGTCCTTGTCCAGGTCAAAGTTTGTCTTAGGAGTGATTTTTACCGTGTACTGCTGTAAGTATCCCGGATCTTTTGGTTGCCCGCCGGAAATCTCGGCATTGTTCCCGGTTGTGATCGTCGTCTTGAATGTCCCAAGATAAAATTTCTTCACGCTGTCGTCCGCTGTATAAGTAACTCCATCAATCACAACACTCTCGCCCGGCGTGAGTGTCACGTAATCACGCGACGGATAACCGCTGTTAGTCGTGCTGCTCTGGCTGACAGTCACGCCATTTGTCGGTGCTGCTCCCACTTCATATCCGAATACGGTCGCACTTGCACCGGCTGGAATTTTCACATCTGCTTTTTTATCTGTATCTCTCCGCACTACGGTCACTTTATCAGAAGCATTTCCGCCTCCTTTTGTCTCAACGGTGTTTTTATCGTCTAACTTGATCACTGCTGTCTTATCCGCCGGGACTTCTGCCTTTGTCACCAGTTCATTCTTGTACATGGCATCCGGGATGTAGACCAGGGTGCTGTTATCAAAACTCTGGTTGGTATAGGTGTATGTCACATCCCCGATCTTTAAGCTGAGTGCATCTGTCGTGTTTTTATTCATCACATACGGTGTCTTGTCCCCTCCCGGAGTATCCGGCACGATCACATCCGTCGCACCTGACGGTGTCGTGATCTGGTAGGTCTGGCTGTCTGCCGGGCTTTTTACCTTTAATGTGGTATCGCCTGTCACATTTACGTTTCCGCCTGTCACTGTGACCATTCCATCCTCTGCAACATCGATTTTGGAATCCACATTTCCTTTATAGACAAATGTCCTTCCATTGCTCTTTAACTGCACGTCTTTTTTGAGGGTTGCATCGGTTACCGCAGTCACTTGGTCTTTGATGATCTCAACAACATCATTTGCCTCTGCCGTATCCAGTGCATCGGCAAGAGGGGCATATTTCACGCCAGCGATCATTGCCTCTGCGTCCTTCGGTTCTACCAGTACATTGGTATCACCCTCTTTTGTGTTATCCGGATGTCCCGGATCTTTTCCGTCGGCGTAACCGCCGAATTCGACGAAGAAACCTTTTACAGGATCTTCATTGAAGTTTCCTTCACAATAATCATTCAATTTTTTCACATCAGTAAGCACCATTACACATGATTCGAATCTTTGTACATCGGATAAAGTCATATCGATAGGACTCCATTGATATGTCGTATAGTCGCCTTGATTAGGTTCACCTGACCTCCACAAATCCTCAATAGACAGCCCAGCCTCCGGTCCTGCTGTCCAATAATAATGTGTTTTGTTTAGATTTACATCACTTGTAGTTTGCATAGATCGATATTTAAGAACACCGGCAGACATTTCTACTTTATCATTATTTAATAATGATCCGTTTACTCTTATTAATCTTGTTCCCGCTACCCATGTCTTTTCGGAATTCAAATTCACGAGATAAGCCAATTCTTCTTCACTCGTTGTTGTTGACAGATATCCTTGTTGACCTGCAAGTTTAAAATCCATAGCTTTATTATATGCTTTCGACCATGAAAGTTGTTCCGGAATATACAAATAATAATGACCATTCTTTGACCACTGTGTCAGTTTCATTTGACTATTAAGATTGCTAAATCCTTTATTATCATTTCCATTAATAGATACATAAATATTCATATTGTTTGCATAATCAAATGTCATGTTCTGGATTTTTTCCTGTATCTCCTGGCTCGATTTTTCATCACCAAAGATCCATGTAACTGATTTACCACTAACATCACTCATGTTAGCATTACCTAAAATATCATCCGGCAGTCTTCCGTTTGATAACGTTATTGTCATCAGGCTTATGCCATCACCGTCTGTGTTAATCTTTGCATTCGTATATTGAAATTTTGTATGTGTACTATCCGTCCACACTGGTGTTCCCAGATTCACAGTATAGTTTCCCTGCGTATTCGCATAGGTCGCTACTCCATCATTTACTGCATAAGTCTCCACCGGTTCTTCCGCTGCAACTACTTTTACAGTTCTGCTGAAGTTTATCACTTTCTGTGACGCATTTGCTGCCTTTGGAGTTTGCTCTTCTGTGATATTTACAGTATCAGCATCTGGTTCTTCTACATCCGTTGATTCATCTGCATTGTCCGGTTCCGATATATCCGCACCATCTGCACCATCCACAGAATCATTTCCTTCCGGCAGTGTTCCGGTGTCTTCCCCAGTCTCTGTATCTGCCACCGTTTCTGTTCCCGACACTGCTTCGGTGCTTTTGGTAACCTCTGTATTTTCTGTAATCTCTGTGCTCTCCACACTCTCGGTCTCTTTTACGCTGTTTTCTTTTCCTGTCAACGTATAAGAAATCTCATAATCCCCGACCACATTGATATCAAAGTTTCCTGTGTCGGTAACGGACAGGATATATTTTTCACTGTCATACGTGATCCCTGCCGTCAGGTCATAGTCTGATGCACCCTGCACCAGTGTCAGTTCCGGTGCATCATAGTCTTTACTCTGCTCTTTTGCACCTACACCGTGGATTGAACCGATGAGCAGCGCGGCTGCCATCACAAACGTCAATGCACGGTTTGCTTTCGTCCTTCTCATAGGTTTCCTCCTTAATCACATAATGAAAGATTCACAACATAATGTAGATTATGTAGTGTGGAGGAACCTCGTTCCTTCCCGGTTACTCTGGATTTTTGAAAATTGTATAAAAAAATGGATTTTTATTTTCTACAAATATAGTAGGATTAGGAAAAACTGATTTTCTTTACTGAAAAGCCATGAAATGCTGACAAACCGGGCATTTACAAATATCCGGTCTTATTTTTGTGCAGAAATGACAATGATATCCTAGAGAAGTACTATGTTATTAGTGCTCCTTTTACAAAAAGCGTGATTTTTGTCGAATTTTAGCCTTAAAATATTGACGTTTATCGAATTTTTTGATAGAAAAATAGTACTTGGAAAATATTGGTAATTATTACCATATTTCAACTGAATGCATTCACTACATAATCTACATTATGTGGTAATTCTTTCGTTATGTTCACTACATAATCTACATTATGTGGTGTTTTTTTCTTTCCGTCGTTCAGACGACAAGCTCCAGACACTCTAACATTTTGACATGGTTTTCCTCTGTGGTTGCGGTATAGATCCTTGTGGTGTTGATGCTGCTGTGCCCTAAGATGTCGGCAAGGTAGCTGATGTTTTTATGCATGTTGTAGTAGGTGCGCGCGAAGAAGTGGCGGAGGTTGTGCGGGAATGCTTTTTCCAGTGCAACGCCTGCTTTTTCGGCGACCTTTTTCATTTCCGTCCAGATGTTGCTGCGGTCCACCGGGTTTCCGTTTCTTGTGATGAATACCACTCCGCTTTTGATGTTTTTCTTTTTGCAGTAGTCGAGCAGTTTCCTTTTTAGTTTCGGTATCAAATAGATCTCGCGGTGTTTTCCTTTGCAGGATATGCTGATTTTTCCGGTCTTTACGGCATCCACTGTGATGGACGCAAGCTCGCTGACGCGGATGCCGGTGCCTCCGATGGTCTCGATGATCATGGCAAGACGGAGGTTGTCCTGCTCTTTTGCGGTTTTGATGAGTTTTTCGTATTCGGCGCGCGTCATCTCTTTTTCCTGCGCGTAGATGTGGTTTGGCTGGGTCTTTAAGGTCATGACGCGGCAGTCGTGCCAGCCTGTGTATTCGAAGAAGCCGTTTAATGCGGTCAGCATGCTGTTGGTGCTGCTCGGTCTGTAGTGGGCTTCGAGGTATTTTTTGTAGCGGATCACACAGTCCTTGGTGATGTCTTTGTGTTCCTGCGTTTGCAGCCAGGCAGTGAAGGTGCGGATGTCGCGGATGTATTTGTCGATGGTGTTTTGGGATTTTTCCTGTGTATAGATGTGATTTTTGTATGATTGCAGGGTGGTTTCGTCGATTGTTCTCATGTCGTTTCCTCGTATGCTGTCTTGATTTTTTGTCCACGGATTTCCGGGGAAATCCGCGGGTAGTTACAGTATACGGGGTGTTTTGAAGTAGGGCAATCGGGATGGAGGAATTGGCAGAAATTGGCAGGTTTGTTGACAGATGGTTTGGCATTGATTTTATGATGTGGAAGAGCCAGCCCTGACGGACTGGCTCTGTAATGGGTGATTTTTGTCTGGGGTTATTGGGCTTTAGATTGGAGTTCGGCGATGGCGGTGTTGTATTCGGACTCGGTGTAATCTTCAAGAATGACTTCCTTCGTTGCTTGAAAACGAATGATCATGTTTTTGATGGCGGCGATGTTGGCTTGCCGTTGACCGATTTCTTTGCCAATTTCTTTGCCAATTTCTTTGCCAATTTCTTTGCCAGCTTCCTCGCCCTGCTGATATGCTTTTTCTGCGACTTCTTCTGAATATTTTCTCATCACTTCACACACTGCGTTTACGCCTCCTTCTTCATGTTTCAGATAATGCACACGGTTGGTTAATTCTGGAAATTTGGCATTATCTATTTCCTTTTGCAGAAAACAGTCCATGTATTCCGAAATGGTTGTTCCGTCTTTTACTGCGGTATTGACAAACACACGTTCCAATCCGTCATCTATTTTTTCCTGTGTTTCCCGGATCACGCTGTCCACGTGATAGATTACCCTGCCTCCTTTAAAGATGTCAAATTCTGAAATATACACAACGATCAAATCGATTGTCTTTTCAAATTTCTCACCCGTCTGTGAGTCCCGCACTGTAATGCTTGATGCATTGAACCGCACTCTTTTTAAATGGTGATCCTTGTTAGAACGCTGTAACTCTACATTGCACTCTCTTTCATCTCCAAGGATACAGAGTGCATCCAGACGGACAGAACGCCCATACAGGTTTCTCTTACTGCTCTGTACGATAACGTCTTTTACGATGAGTTTCTCATCTTCCAGAATGATACGCAGCATTTCCTGACACACGCCAATGTCATCTGCAAGTACCTCAAAGAACGTATCATCAATAGGTCTGAAATTTTTGACCTGTTCTTTCTTTTCTTCCAATGTCTTTTGTTTTTTCCCTATCATTTGATCTCCCGTTTTCATGGTATACAAACAGGTTTTCCGAATGATCTATGTTTATTATATAGAACCCCTCAATATTCTTCAAGACTGTTCGCATGGATTTTTTTGTTACTGTTTTTTATCTATGTCGTCATTTTCTCCTGCTGAATGGTTCACCGATGTGGTGATTAGATTTTTGTTATGGTGGTATTTTTTATGTTTTTGATTTGATAAAAAAAGATAGATTTATTGTAAGAGGTTAAGTGGGGAAAGTCAAGGAATTAATTGACTAATATTTAGACAGGCTTGATAAATTTTTCTCAATTAAGCCGGAGTTATGGAACTCTGGTTAGCTTTGAGTTCTGCCGCTCGAATTCTGGATTGACGGATTTCACAGCCTTAAATTATTGCATGCTGCATAGTCTTGGATAAATAAAAAATAGAACTGATTTGTTTTCAGGATTTTGGGAGCGGCCGGTCCTTAGAAAGCAGACATTGCGATTTCAAAAGACAATGTAATTGGATTTTGAAATCACGATGGATACTTTCTTAGTACCGTTGCCAGCGACAACAAGCGGAAGCGCTCCTGAAAACAAACAGTTCTATTTTTTATTTTATATAGTTATTATGCATGCAATATAGTAGCTCTGGGAATCCATAATACCACCTGCAAGCGGCAGTTCACAAGTTAAACTCCGGCTACGCCATGCTGTTGACTGTTTTATATTTATAAAGCATCTCCGCATGGTTCTGTTCTTCGATCTGAATGTCAGCCAAAAGTTTTCTGACACCCGGATCACCGAATGCAAACACTTCCGTATTGTAAGTGGAGGAAACAAGTTTTTCTGTTCCGATACAGTCTGTTGCAAGGAAACAGTCCGTTTTCTTATCCTCGGAAGGTGCCATGCTGTAGGTAGCAGCCGGGTTATAATCTTTTCCATCCCTGTCGTTGCAGTCGCAGGACGGAACTTTTCCAGACAGCACCTGTGTCAGGGATTCTAAATGTTTCTGCTCTTTTCCATGCAGATCTGTGAACAGGTCAATAAGCACCTGATCTTTGGCAAGTTTACTGTATCTCTCGTATTTTTCCACGCAGGACTGCTCCTGTGTCTGTAAGTCTTTGATCACGGTTGTCTCTTTTTCGCTCAATATCATCTTTCTACCTCTTTCCGACGGATTTTAAAACCCGCACATTTTTTTCACGATGATATTATGAGTCATAAAAATGGTAATTATTCACTTCCTTCATGAAAATCTGCCGCCCGGGCAGACAGACTGATAAATCTTTTTGGCGTCATTCCATATTTCTTTTTAAATTCCCGATGGAAATAAGACAAATTCGAAAATCCACAGGAGAGCGCCACCTCGAGCGTATTTGTCTCCCCATTTTCAAACTGGTCTGCCGCGCGCTCCAGACGCACATTTTTGATATACTGCACGCATGACATTCCCATGTATTTTTTGAAAAAACGCATAAAATAATACTCACTGAAAAAACAGATTCCGGCAAGTCCTGAAATCGTCAGTTCCTCCATATAGTGTGCATCGATATAACTTAAAACTTCTTTTAACTTTTTCGCATGTTCCGTCAAAATCGCATCTGCCTCTGTATTCCGGGTACAATATGGAATCAAAGCCGCCACAAACTGCAACAGATATGACTTGATAACAATCTCGTATCCGGATGTTTTTTTGTCATACTCCGCATTTATATTCTCAAACAGATCTGCTGCCTTTTCGTAAAGCGGATGTCCTTTTTTGATTACAAACGGCGGGATCAATTTCTGGTTCATCAGTGGATTCAAATACCGGATGGCACAGATATCCGCAGCCTTTGCGCCAAGAAAATCCATATGAAACACATACGTTTCCGACTGCATACACTCCTCTTTTTCATTGGAAATCGCATGCAGCACCGCAGGCGGAATAAAAATCAGATCTCCCTCTTCCACCTCATAAGTTTCAAGATGGATCTGATATATGCAGCTTCCCTTCTCAATCCGTGTAAATTCTGCCTCCTCATGCCAGTGCGCCGTGACATAAGGATACTCTTTCCATAACGGTGTCACATATTTTTGCAGTGGAAAAATTTCTTCGCCGTGTCTGGCGTTCTCATGCTGGTCTAAGGATAAAGTTATTTTTTCTTTCATTGTATTGATTCCTCTTTAACATCATTGAAACAGGTTGCAAAACGCCTTCCAGGCTGTCTTAATCCACATTTGCATAGCAGTTTTGTGCAATAATGCCTTATATTTATGCAAGATTTTTTCTTTTCTATATTCTATTATAACAGTATCATACAATCAAGTGCAGAGATTGCGAAACTCAAAGAAATGTAAATTTAATTGTGAAAAATTAACAAAAGCTTGAGAAAACACTGGGGAGCAGAAATCGAACAAGTTCGATTGGCACTTAGAAGGTAGGCACGACATTAGTCGTGACTAGCTTCTTAGTACCGTTACCAGCGACACGTAGCGAAAGCGTGTTTTCGAAAATTTTGTTAATTTTGAACAATTTTAAGCGGCTTGAGATGAGTTTCGCAATCACCCCAGAATCAAATGAAAGAAAAGGAGAATTTATGAAAAGAAAATGGTGGCACGATAAAGTAGCTTATCAGATTTACCCAAAAAGTTTTTTGGATACAAACGGAGATGGAATCGGTGACTTAAAGGGAATCATCTCAAAGCTGGACTATTTAAAAGAACTCGGAATCGACATCATCTGGCTCTCCCCGGTTTACGAATCCCCTTTTGTCGATCAGGGATATGACATTTCCGATTACTATAAAATTGCAGAACAGTTTGGCACAATGGATGATTTTGACACCCTTGTCGCCGAAATGAAAAAACGCGGTATGCATCTGATCATGGATCTTGTCGTCAATCACTGTTCCGACAAACACGAATGGTTTCAGAAAGCACTCGCTGACCCGGACGGTCCTTACGCCGGCTACTTCTATTTCCGCGAGGGAAAAAACGGCAAGGCACCAAGCAATTACCGCTCCTATTTTGGTGGATCTGCATGGACAAAAGTTCCCGGCACAAATAAATATTATCTCCATACCTTTGCGAAGGAACAGCCCGATTTAAACTGGGAGAACCCGGTCGTCCGCAAAAAAATCTATGAGATGATCAACTGGTGGTTTGAAAAAGGCATTTCCGGTTTCCGTATCGATGCCATCATCAATATCAAGAAAAATCTTGATTTTCCATCCTTCCCGGCGGACGGTGATGACGGACTTGTCTCCTGCGATAAAATGTTAGCTTCCGCACATGGAATTGGCACATTTTTAGAGGAAATGAAACATGAAACATTTGACAAATACGACGCTTTTACGGTCGGCGAAGTATTTCATTTAAAAGAGGATGAACTGCGTGAATTTATCGGTGAGGACGGTCATTTTTCCACCAAATTTGACTTTTCCGCCCATGTGCTTTCCTATGGGGAACACGGCTGGTATGATGCTCCTGCCCTCGATTTCAACCGGTGGCGCACTGCCCTTTTTGACACCCAGAAAGCAGACCTTACCGTTGGCTTTGAGGCAAATATTATTGAAAACCACGATGAGCCACGAGGTGCTACACACTATCTTCCTGCACACGCCAGAAATGAAGCCGGTGTGAAAATGCTTGCAGCTACTTACTTTTTACTGCGCGGAATTCCTTTTATCTATCAGGGACAGGAAATCGGCATGACAAACTGTGTCCGAAGCGATATTTCCGAATACGATGACATCAGCACCAAAGATCAGTATCAGGCTGCTTTAAATGCCGGATGTTCGAAAGAGGCAGCACTTCACGCCTGCTATGAAAACAGCCGTGACAATGCAAGAACCCCTATGCAGTGGGACAATTCCCTGCACGGCGGTTTCACCACCGGAACCCCCTGGCTTGCGGAGAATCCAAACTATACAAAGATCAATGTAACAGACCAGATGAACCGGTCAGATTCCGTTCTCTCTTTTTACAAAGAACTGATCGCACTCCGCAAAGCACCGGAATACGTGGAAACCTTCACTTACGGAACGTTTGCCGCTGCTTATGAAGATGTGGACCATATGTTTGCATACTACCGCACCAACGAAGAAACCGGACAACGCATTCTGGTTGCCGGAAATTTCGGCACAGACACCGCGACACTGCCGCTTGAAAAACAGGCTGACCGTGTACTTCTGACCAACGGAAAAACTGTGGATGAAATTTTAAATGGAAACAGAGAAAGTACTTCTCTTGTATTGGGAAGCTGCGACTGTATTGTTTTATTATTAGGTCAATAAAATTTTCTTTTTCCTTGACAAATCATTTTTTTCATGCTTATAATAGCGTTAATTGAAGCAGAACACAGGCTTTGACGGGAAGAAGTACAGTTAAGCGGAAGATACAGAAAGTTGCCGGCTGATGAGAGGCGCATCGGAATCTTAATTCGAATACATCCCCGAGCTTCACACCGAATTTGTTTTTGATATTTGATAATCTTGCAATAGTAGGCTGTGACGTAGTGGCGCACGTTAACCGCGCCGGAGTGTTGTCGGACACTCACGAAGGTAAGCAGTGTGAGCTGCTTATGAATTAAGGTGGTAACACGAGTTTAACCCTCGTCCTTTTATTAGGACGGGGGTTTTTGCGCGTATTAAATGAGCAGTGCCGTCTGAGGAAAGAACAAAATGCTGTGCTTGCACAATGCATTTTGTGATTTTCTTAGACGATAGGGCGAAGCCCGCGAACGAGAGAGCTTCGCTCTCGAGTGGGCACTGCGGATTTTAATCGTTCACTCAAAAAAAGAAAGGAACCCAGTAAAATGACATTATACGACGAATTAGTTGCCCGCGGTCTTATCGCGCAGGTAACAGACGAAGAAGAGATCAAAGATTTGATCAACAACGGAAAAGCAACTTTTTATATCGGATTTGATCCGACAGCAGACAGCCTTCACGTAGGACATTTCATGGCACTCTGCCTCATGAAACGTCTCCAGATGGCTGGAAACAAACCAATCGCTTTAATCGGTGGCGGTACCGCAATGATCGGTGATCCGTCCGGACGTACCGACATGCGTCAGATGATGACACCGGAAACCATCCAGCACAACTGTGACTGCTTCAAGAAACAGATGAGCCGTTTCATCGACTTCTCCGATGGAAAAGCATTAATGGTAAATAACGCTGACTGGCTCATGGACTTAAATTACATCGACGTTCTCCGTGAAGTTGGTGCTCATTTCTCTGTAAACCGTATGCTCACTGCTGAGTGCTACAAACAGCGTATGGAGAAAGGCTTAAGCTTCTTGGAGTTCAACTACATGATCATGCAGAGCTACGATTTCTACACCTTATACCAGAAATACGGCTGCAACATGGAGTTCGGCGGCGATGACCAGTGGAGCAACATGTTAGGTGGTACCGAGCTGATCCGCCGTAAACTCGGAAAAGACGCTTACGCTATGACCATCAACCTTCTTTTAAATTCTGAGGGAAAAAAGATGGGAAAAACCCAGTCCGGCGCTGTATGGCTTGATCCTGAGAAAACTTCTCCATTCGACTTCTTCCAGTACTGGAGAAACGTGGCAGACTCTGACGTATTAAAATGTATCCGTATGCTGACTTTCCTTCCATTAGAGGAAATCGATGCAATGGAAAGCTGGGAAGGTGCACAGCTTAATCAGGCAAAAGAAATCCTTGCATTCGAGCTGACCAAATTAGTTCACGGGGAAGAGGAAGCAACAAAAGCAAGAGAAGCTTCCCACGCACTTTTTGCCGGTGGCGGAGATTCCGCACATATGCCAACGGTAGAGTTATCCTCTGCTGATTTTGCAGACGGCGATATGGATATCCTGTCTCTTCTCGTAAAAACAGAGCTCGCTCCATCCCGTTCCGACGCAAGACGTGCCGTAGAACAGGGCGGTGTCTCAGTTGCAGACGAGAAAGTAACCGATATCAAGACAGCTTACAATGCAGATTCCTTCGGCGCAGATGGACTTGTTGTAAAACGTGGTAAAAAGAAATTTGTGAAAGTAGTCGTAAAATAATGAACTGTATCATAAGAAATGCACAAATGAGCGACTATGACTCCGTCGTCCGCATCTTAAATCAGGGGCAGGCGCTTCATATAAACTGGCGTCCCGATATTTACAAACCCAATGATGCGCTTCTGCCAAAGGCAGTATTTGAGGAAATCGTAAAAGGCGATACTTTCTATATTGCAGAAAATGAAGGAAATGTGATCGGAATTTTAGAACTTATCTTCCGGCATATTGAATCTCCTGCACAGGTGACACGGGACATTGTTTTTATCGACACAATGGCGGTTGACGAACCTTACCGCGGCATGGGTGTCGGACATCTTTTCTTTGAAAAAGTAAAAGAGATAAAAGCAAAAAAAAGGCTGGATGGCATTGAACTTCAAGTAAATGCTAAAAATCAAGCCGCTTACGAGATGTACTGTAATTACGGATTTACGGAAAAATCCATTAATATGGAATTACTGTAAAAACTATATTTACCTAAAAAAGGACACATACCTCTGATGCTATTACGCATTATCTGGTATGTGTCCTGGTTTTTATCTTCTTTTTATTTTATTGGTTGACATAATTTTTAATCCACTTTACTGCATAAAGAGGAATATTCGTCATCCAATCCTGCTCTCTATAATCCGACATTGATGTCCGGACTGCATAAGATGGTTGATACTTTTCACAAAAAGCTTTCAAACTCTTTGCTTTCAGATTTTCTTCCGCTTTCACTTCAATTGGAATAACAGATGTTTTTCCCTGAACTAAAAAATCAATCTCTCCCTTGGAATTTTGCGTTGAATAATAGTAAGGTATCACTCCGACATCTGATATTAACTGCTGCAATATATACTGCTCTGTCAATGATCCCTTAAATTCTGTAAAAATCTTATTTCCTTCTATAATCACTTTTGCATCCAGATCTGTCATCGCTATGAGCAATCCAATATCCACTAAAAAAAGCTTAAAAGCATCAAAATCAATATATGCTTTCAATGGAAGATCCGGTTTTTGAATCCGCTGTACTTTATGAATCAATCCGCAATCCAATAACCATTGAATTGCCAGTTCAAAATCCTTTGCCCGGCTCCCCTCACGTACCTGTCCGTAAATATATTTTTTATTCTCTTTTGCAAGCTGCATCGGAATCGAGTTCCACACAAGATTCAGTCTTGGAACAAGCTTTATTTCTGCATGCTTTGAAAAGTCCTGCTGATAATAATTAATAAGATTCTTCTGAATCGCACGAACACGATTATAATCCTTTTTTTCCGAAAAATCTTTTACCACCTCTGGCATCCCACCTACAAAATAGTATTCCCTTAAACGTTCTATATATTTTGTTTTGAACACTGTTACCATCTGCGTATCACAACTGTCTAACATGGAAACAAATTGTTTCTCTCCCATTGCGCACAAAAATTCCCTGAAATTAAGCGGATACAAATCAAGAAAATCTACCTTCCCAACTGGAAATGACGTACCTTGGTGTAATGCAACTCCAAGAAGTGATCCTGCTGCAACAATTGCATACTGAGGTGCATTTTCATAAAAATACTTTAATGATGTAAGTGCTTTTGGTACTTCCTGAACTTCGTCGAAAATGATCAGCGTATTCTCTGCCTCAATAGAAACTCCTGTCTCAGCACTGATCGATAAAACCAGTCTTTCAATGTCTAAATCTCCTTCGAATACCTGTTTCATACGGGCGTTATTATCAAAATTAACATAGGCTGTCTTCTCAAAATACTGTTGACCAAATGTCTTCATGATCCATGTTTTTCCGACCTGTCTTGCCCCGCGGATAATCAATGGTTTTCTATTTTCATTTTCTTTCCATTCTTTCATTCGTGATAATGCAAATCGTTCCATGAGACTTCCTCCAACTCCTATATTCTATAAGCATCCATTAAATTATTTCCATATATCTGCATTATAAAATTGTACCCTGCTGGTGTCAACATTATTAAGGACGTAAATATGTATTTACGTAGCACTTTTAAGGACGAAAAATGTACAAATGCATCATTTCCAAGTACCGCCGGAATGTGTACCTTCCATAAATAAATTAAAGGAACCATCAAGCATATAAAGAAGTTCATAATTTTTGTGCTTATGTGCCATTTCTACCGTATCATATATAATTCTGGTATCAATAAATCTATCCTTTTATCCGAGAACAGTTCTTTAAACTTTTTGAGACTTTTACCGGATGTATTGGCTTCAGATTTAACCTCAATCGAAAATAGGAGCAGTGCGATTGAAAAAATCCAATCGCACTGCTCTTATTTCTTCTCTCCGCCAACCTTGCGGAAGTTATTGAAATCATTCACGACTTCCCGGACACACCAGACCAGTGTATCGAATGCGCCCGCCTCATACAGATTGATCAGGATCATACCGACCGGGATTGCAAGGATCATCCCCACAACACTGCCCACCCTGTAACCGATGAACATGAATAACAGCGATGCAAACGGATCAAGTCCTACGGAATCGCCGATCAGCTTCGGCTGTACGACCTGGTGCACGACAAGAGAGACCACATATAAAACGATCATGCCGACCGCCATCTTGTAATCTCCGGTAAAAAGTTTGATAACCGCCCACGGACAGAGCACTGTTCCCGTTCCAAACACCGGAAGCATATCCAGAAACGCAATGCCAAAGGCGATCAGCCATGCAAAATCTACCCGGAGGATCAAAAGACCGATCAGAAGAATGACATAAATAACGCCCATGATCTTAAACTGTGCTTTAAAATAGCCTCCTACCGCATGCACAAGCTGTTTATAGATACGTTCTGTTTTTGCAAGGAATCCGGCAGATAAATGTTTCTCCACCCCGGTGATCAGTTTGTCTTTATCTGCAATAAAAAAATATGCTGCAAGCAGTCCTACGACTATGCCAACGATCATATCCGGCAGGCTTTTGGCAAATTCTCCGATTGCCCCAAGCGTTGCAGAATCTGAGCTGGACACAAAATTTGTCAAAAAATCCTGAATCGCAGTTCCGATGGCGCTTAAATCCACATTCTGCGTAAATGGCAGTTTTTCCAGCAGCTGCTGCAGCTGATTGATTGCCTCGGAAAATTCGGTTCCGGCATTGGCAGACATCGTTGGCAGATACGCCATAAATGCTCCGATTCCTTTCGCAAGGACTGCCCCTGCGCCATAACAGGCCAGCACTACCAGTCCGATGACCAGCACGATCATGATGACCGAACCATATTTCCGTTTAATTTTGATCCGTTTCTCCAGAAACTTCACCATCGGATTTGCAATCATCGCAAAAATCATTCCCACCACAAACGGCATAAAATAGATCAGCAATTTTGGAAGAAATGCGAACACAAAAATCAACAAAAACACTGCCCAAAGCAGATTGCATGCAATTTTTAAATATTTTGTCCTGAAATTGCTCATAACTTCTCTTTTTCCTCTCGATCAAAAAATCTTTTCCATAGATTATTTTCCATAAATTGCTTTCTATTTTAACACATTCTTTTTTTGAAAAAAATATATTCCCGAATCTTTTATACTTTCTTTACCAAATCTTTATTTTTCCGCTATAAGAGCTGCTCCGTGTCCTACAAATAGAGTTTAAATCTTCTTTTTTACAAGAAAATGGTTTGCAGCCGTAACCCCGGCTCCTGCCAACAAAAGAAAATAGAAGTTCAGTCCCCTGCTGATCAGCATGGATGGGATCAGACTGCCCTTAGAAAATACCGGTGCAAAGACTGACCGATACATCAGTTCGGTGATTCCCTGCGCTCCCGGCAGCGGAAGCATATCCACCGCAATATAGACCGATGCCTGTAATAGAACTACCTCCTGTATGGAAGTCCCCGCCTGTCCAAGTCCGAGATATACCATATAAGTAAGCAGAAATACACTACACCTCTGCAAAAACGTCACGGCGATGACCACTATTAATTTTCCCGGATGCTGCTTCAGCCAATCCACGGCATTTCTATAGTTTCCCGTAAATGTCTGCACCTTATCCATGCGCTGTGGATTTGCTTTCCAGATGTCGAGCCGGATAAACTGCTTTTCCACCCACGCCCAAACGACAATCATCCACTGTGGAAAAAGCATTGCGGCAAGTACAACTACAACGACAACCGTGTTCAGCGCAAGCCCCAGCAAATATAATGGAAAAAAGGACTGCAGCTCTGTTTTCAATGCGCCGCCGCAAAAAAGTAACATTCCGACACCTAAAACTACCAACACAATTTTATAAATTACTGCCACCGTCATAAGCACTATGGTACTGTCAGAACCTTTGTTTCCATCTTTGTTCATATAATAAAGCTGCACCGGCTGCCCACCTGTTGCGGATGGTGTGATGCCCGAATAAAAAAATCCAATAAACGAATATTGGATACAGCGCCACAGAGAACATACCTTTTCTTTTCCAACAACACAGAGAACGGTTGTCTGACTGTCTGTTTTTTTTCGCATGGATGTGAGCAGATACCAGATCATGCTGCCCTCTGCGCAGACAAAAAATAACGCCAGTCCTGCCGCTGCAATCAGGTACGGAACTGACATATTTTTTACTGCCTGATAAATTTCTGACAGATTCTGTCCATGGAGTAACGTATAAAAAGTCAAAAACATAATCCCAAGAAACAAGACTGTCTGCAAGATTTTCTTTTTCATATCCACGTATCCACCTTTCCTCTTTTTTGGACAGAACTGTTACGCAATTTTTTCAACAGCACAAACCGTTTCTTCCTGCACAGACATTTCCACTAATTCTCTCAAACTTCCTTCAAAAATCCGTTTCCGTCCAAATTTTTCCATGAAATCCTTTGGTGTCACAAGGGAAAAATGTTTTTCCCAATGACAGACGCCGTACTCCTCTAATACCCGTGCCACGTAGGAAGAACAGGTGTAATGGTTTTCCTGGTAAAATGGAATGTTCCACAAAATAAATGGTAATCCTGCAACTGCATAATGATAATGAAATCTTTCCTGCATAGCCAGACGCAGTTCCTGACGGATTGCCTCCTTTTGTGCAAGCGAACACTCAATACTACACACCATATAATCAGCCGTTGGAAACACCGTTAAGATTTTTCTTTTATCCTCTTTTTCAAATCCGGCAAACAGCGGAACCGCAGGATTTCTGCGTCCCACACTGTATGCCTCCTCAAGTTCCGCATCCATCGAAAGAACCACATGAATGTACTTCTGTTTGATGACCTGCCGTATCATTCCGGCAAAAAATCCCGGTGTATCTACAAATGCAATATAAATCTGTGCCATATCTTTATTCCTCTGTACTTTTTTCTTATCACTGGAACTGATAAATTTTTCTTGCCATGCGGTAGCCGCCGACTGTGATTTTTCCACCTAATCTTCCCGGCAGATAAGTAAGACCGCTTAAAGTAGAACATCTTAACCGGTAATAAAGTATCCTGTCATAATCCTTCACCTGCTCCCACATCCTTTTACGTTTCTGGAACGCCTCCTCTGTTTTGATCAGAAGAAGATGGATTGAAGAAATGGACAACATGATTGAAATATTGCGCATCATGTAAACGGCCAGTTTTGGATACATTTTTTTCACTTCTCTTAAATCCACACTTTTTGCAACAAGCTCTGTCACGCGGATCTGCTGGTCGATACGCTTCATCAGGACTTTCTCGTTGACCGACTGATCTTCCCTTCCAAGGTAGTAATGATACAGGTCAATATCCATGTAGTAGAGATTCTTCGCATACGGAAGCGGCTGATAGGAAAACAGGTTATCCACATAAAACGTGTGCTCCGGCAGTTTTACCCCCGACTGTCTCAATACTTTCGTCTGAAACATAAGTGCATGCATAATCAAATACTGCGATGGATGAAAATGTCCGATTGTGTTCCAGTTGCACATTTTTTCAGTTGGAAATACATTTCTGTAATTCATCGGTTTCTGGATTCCCTCATCCAGATGATCGTACACATAATTACAGATGATCAGATCCGGGAATTTTTCCTGTTCCTTTTGCTGAATCTCAACACAGCTTCCTGACAAATTTTCTTCTCTGATACGATTTTCACAGATTGCTTCCCTGATCTGTGCATCCTCGCTGGCAATTTCAAAGCTCTTAATTTTATCTAACATTTTCAGATAAGCATCACGGTCGAACCAGTCGTCGGAATCCACGACTTTATAATAAAGTCCATGCGCCAGCTCCAGCCCTTTGTTCACACCGGAACCATGACCGCCGTTTGGCTTATGCACCGCTTTTACAATGTTTGGATAAAGCATTTCGTATTCATCTGCGATCGCACCTGTCCGGTCGGAAGAACCATCGTCAATAATGAGGATCTCGACATCCTCGCCGCCCACCAAAAGTGAATCCACACATCTTCGCATATAATTTTCTGAATTGTAACATGGGATTGTAAATGTGATATATTTCATTTGGAATGACCTCCGCTATACTCTGTAACATTTTTACTGTTACCGAGTATAACGGTTCATTCTTAAAATACACATGGATTATTCTAAAGAAAAGGTAAAGATTACCTATACAAAATGTTAAATTTTCAATAATTCGATCATAAACAGCCACACCAGACCATAATAGGTAACAACTGCCACCAAATCGTTGACTGTCGTAATTAATGGTCCTGACGCGACTGCCGGATCGACTTTGATCTTATGGAAAAGCAGTGGGATCGTTGTTCCGACAAGGCTCGAGATCACCATCGCAAGCATTAAGGAAACTCCCACACAACCTGAGATCAAAAACGAATAGGAAAGCGCATTTCCTTTTATGAAACACACATAAAGCCCGATAAATACAAATGCCATAATTCCAAGAAACAGTCCATTTGCAAAACCAATGCGCATCTCTTTCAAAATCAGTCCAAATTTATCTTTCCGGTTTAAATTTTCATCCATCAGCACACGGATTGTCACAGCCAGCGACTGGGTTCCGACATTTCCTGCCATATCTAAAATCAATGACTGGAAACACATCACAATCGGGATCACTGCAACGACCGTCTCAAAAATTCCGACAACCGAAGATACCACCATTCCCAAAAACAGCAGGATGATCAGCCACGGGAGACGTTTTTTCATACTCTGAAACGTTGTCTCCTCCAAATCTTCTTCTGCAGTAAGACCGGCTAACTTCGCATAGTCCTCTCCCATCTCTTCATCCACGGCTTCCACGATGTCGTAAGCTGTGATGACTCCTAAGATTTTTCCTTCCTCTGACAATACCGGAATGGAATCCTCTGCGTAGTCTTTTAACCGTTCGATACACTCACTGATTTTCTCATGTGCTCCCACATACGGATAGGAAGTCGAGATCAGATTGTCCAGATCCTGATAATCTCTTGCCACGATCAGGTCTTTTAAGTCGATTGCTCCATAATACTGCTCATTTTCATCTACTACATAGATCGTTGAGATATTATCGTTCTCTCCCGCCTGACGGATCAGCTCATGCGTTGCCTGACGGATGTTCAGATTCTTTCCTATGACGATAAAATTCGTTGTCATTTTGCTACCGATCTCATCATCTTCATAAGATAAAATCAGTTTTACATCTTTTTCCGCATCATCATCCAGCAGATCAACGATCCTGGTCTTAGTGTCCGCATCCAGATTCTCCAGAACATCGACCGCATCATCGGAATCCATCTCCGAAATGACTCTGGCAGCATTTTCCAGGTTGATCTCCTGCAAATACTCTGCCGCATCCTCGGTATAGGAAAGGATTTCCGCAATATACTCCTCTCCAAGCAACGGATAGAGTTTTTTTCTTTCCTCCGGTGTCATCTGCTCCATTGCATCCGCAATGTCGCTCTCATGATAATCGGAGATTTTTTCGAGCAATTCTTCTTTTCCAAGATTGCTTCGGAATAATATTAATAATTCTTCTACATAAGTCGGTTCTTTTAATACTTCTTTTTGCATTTCTGCCTCCTGTTCTCCCTGAAAAAAGGGCATAAAAAACCACCGCTTTACTTCCAAGCAGCATGTGTAAGTTCCTGCTGTTATAGTTCATGACAATAGATTGTCCGCGAAGCGTGCACTCTATTGTATAGGCTTGTAAACCGGTGGTTTCAGAAGGCATATTCTATTATCACAGAGGTCAGACGCCCACAGACATCTGCCCTGTGCCAAAGCATTCAGAAAATCCATCGGTTTTGTTCTTTCGCCCCGCACTATCACAACTGTCCATGAATGTCACCTCCTAAAAAATTTCCATTGCTATTATATAATCGTGACCGGAAATGGTCAACTCATTTCTGCCTCATTTCTATCTGTCTTTCATAAATGCCTCAATCTCGTCCGGATCACGGATAATTGCCTCTGAGAGACACTCACAGCCGTTCTCTGTGATCAGAAGATCATCCTCGATACGGATTCCGATCTCCCATTCGTCAATGTAGAGTCCCGGTTCATCAGTAATGATGGCACCCGGTTGTAATGTTTCATTGCAAGCCGCTGTGACATCATGCACATCGATTCCAAGATGATGGGATACGCCATGCATATAATAAGTATCAATCTCGTCCTCTTTTTCGATCAGACCGAGTTTCATGCAGCCTGCTGCAAGCACTTTCTTTGCAATCTCATTTAACTCTTTTAACGTCATGCCCGGTTTTGCAGTCTTTGCAACCTCACGGTTTGCAGCTAAAACAATGTCGTAAACCTGTCTCTGGCGCTCTGTGTATGTTCCGTTTACCGGATAAGTTCTTGTGATATCAGCGCAGTATCCGCGGTATTTTGCCCCGAGATCCATCAGCAGTAAAGAACCATCCTCACAAATGTCAAGGTTTGTGTCGTAGTGAAGCATGGTTCCGTTCGCACCGCTTCCTGCGATGGTAGGGAATGCAGTTCCCTCCGCTCCGTTATAGCGGATCATGTATTCAAAATCAGCCTGTGCCTGATATTCTGCCATTCCCGGCTCTAAATGTTTCATCACATACTGCAATGCTTTATCGGTAATGCCGATCGCCTCCCGCACAAGTGCTACTTCATCCCCGTCTTTTTGCATACGCAGTTCTGCGATCACCTGCGAAATATTTTTCACTGCATGTCCCGGATATTTTTCTGCAAATTCTTTTGCTTTGATCATATTGTAATCCGGCATGTCCTCAAACTGATATCTGTAACAGTCAAAATACAGGCTGTCGATATCTTCCCTTGCCATCATGCGGTCAACAGCGCCCTCAAAAGAATCTAAAAACATCACATTATCGATACCGGAAATCTCTTTTGCCTCATCCACTGTCACTTTTCTTCCGTACCAGCGCTCCTGTGTCGGGTCTGCTTCTTCGATAAATAGAATCACCTGCTCCTCTTTCAATGTCTTTTTCATCAAAAGAATCATATGGTCTCTTCTTAATCCTGTCAGATAAAAAAAGTTTCTGTCTGCCTCAAATGGTGCATATTCATCTGCACTCACATGGCTCTCAATCCCGGAAAATAAGATCAACGCTGACTGTCTCTCCATTTTCTCAAAAACCTGTTTTCTTCTCTCTGCAAAATTCATGGTTGTTCTCCTCTTTTTTCAATCATCTATTGACAGAAACTCAAATCGTATTTTCTGTCATAATAAAGGCAGGTTCTTTCATCTCTGAAAAAGCCTGCCCGAAAAACTTATTGGTTGTCACCTATGCCTCTGCGCTCATCTGGATTCTCGTTGTGATCTCTTTTACTTCAGCCATCAAAGCAGAATACATCTCCATCTCAATTCCAACCGGCGACATATGCGGATGCTCCTGTTTCATACGGTATGCCTGTACCAGTAAACTTCTCTTCACATCTTCAAGTTCTAAAAGCTGCTCTCTGCTCATAACCAATCTCCCACATAACATATTTTCATTTGCAGTGCACTATATCTCGTACGTGCGCCTCAACTATAATAGCATATATGGTAGATTTTAGCGCATGAAATTCATCGGCAAAAGTAACAATATTTTTTCTGACATTTGGCACATTTGTCTATTGCCTGAAAAATTTTCATCACTTTTTACAATTGCATCAGCGTTTGCAGTGCCTCATTTTCTACAATACATTTTCCGTGTTCTTTTATAAATGCAATTTGTCCGACCTCAGCATAACGGCAATTGTTATATTCTACAATTGTAAACGCAAATGGCCGTAATTCTTCCCTTGAAAAATGGATCAGATCCATCACAAGATAGTATTTTTGCTGGAATTTATAAAGACTGCTTGTAGGCATTTTTTCTGTAAATGGTGCCAGACGGATCAATCGCAGCATTTCATCCAGACTGGAAAACTCCAGACTAAACGGAACCGATGTCTCAAAAATTTCATTGTCCTCTTTCTGCTCAGTACCATTTGCATCTTCTGTCTCTGTCTTTTTTGCATCCTGGCTGTGCTTTGCCTTATATTTTTCGAGGAAATCATCGATAGCACTCTGTTTTTCCTCTTTATTCATCTGCCGAAATTCTGATAATTTTTCCGGTGCGAGCTGGTTCATCAGCTGTCCGACCGTATCCACAAGATTCTTAAAACTCATCTCGGAATCTCCGCCAAACGTGATCGCCATGCTGTGATCCTGCAAAAGTTCTGCCTTCACTACCGGTGAAATATTCTGCATACTGATATTGCCCTGCTCCTCTACCAGTTCCACCACCGCACGCATAAACTCCTGCGTCACCTCGGTATTTCCAATAATCTCATCAATATTGTATCCCATTTCACGGATTTCTTCTTCAGACAGTGCACATCTGATCTTATTTTCACCTAATCTCTCAATTTCCATATGTATTACCTTCTAAAACATCTTTCCGATGCTTTGCAATCCAAAAATACTTTATACCTTTCGAATGGCTTTGCATTCTTGGAATGCTGTTTCTTCTTATAAAGAATATGTTGTTATTTTCACAGCTATTATCCTATTTTTTTATGCATTTGTAAATAGGGTTTCGATTCCACATATCTGCCACAAAATAGGTCAATGCTGTCCATGTATACACGGAATAGAAAATGCCGTACTCATCAACGCCGTCCTTTAAAATTTTCTGTGCCTGCTCTTTTGTCAGAAAAGAAAAGCCGTCAAAACATTCACTTCCCTCTGCACCGTCCTGTGACATACCTGTCAGAGTATCCCGGTTCAACACGATTTTCACAAGTGCGTTGCTCTCATCCGTCATTCCCGGTGTGCTGAAAAGACATGGATTGATCACTTCCAGTTCATCTGTATCCAAAACCTCAATTCCGGTTTCTTCTTTCAGTTCTCTTTTTGCAGTCACAAGCAATGGTTCGTCTTCCTCTTTATCTGCCGGATCGATCAGTCCCGCCGGGACACTTAACAGAAATTGTCCTGCCGGATACCGGAATTCACGATTCAGCAGGAGCTTGGGCTCACCGTTGGATGGATTCCAGATCGTGATGCAGCTCACCGCATCTGGAAGCATATTTTGAAATTCTTCCGTAGACTTCACTGCCACAAGATCATCTGCGCTCCGTCTTGTTGCATTATAGTAATGTCTGCCCTCGGCATACTGAAGATCAAATACTTTGATAAACTTTGTTTCCAACAGCGTTTTTATATTCTGTTTTGTGATTTTGGGACGCATAATAAACTTCCTTCCTTAACCGATGATTGCGAAACTCCTTTACACAATACTTTACATTGTTCTATATTCAGGAATTTTATAAAAATATACTCTGTTTCATTTTTACAATAATTTACACCCGATAGCGGTTCAGGCAGGAATATATCTCCTGAATTCTTGGGATTGCGTATCCACCGGAGATAACGCCATGCTCTGCGGCAAATACCATTCCTTCCTGCTCTAACTTTTGTTCTAACCACTGTGCCGTTTCTGAAATGGTACGCTTTCCATCCACCAGATGTTCCACAGTATATTTCAAAAGCAGTCCCAGTGCCGCCGTCTGCTCGCTGTCGATCAACTGTTCGATATAGCGCAGGTCGACATTCTGTTTTCCAAGCATAAAGCCATCCACTCCAAGCGTCTTTACCTTCAAGCGCTCTGGCTCGCCTTTTTTCACTTCTCCGCTCCGGTAGTCCCTGCGTTTTACCGCTCCATTCCTGTCTTTTTCCATGACACGGTGGCTATCCGGTAAAACAAATGGTTTTGCTGTCTCCTGCATGATTGGAAATTGTCCACACAGGTTCTTTGCTTTCTCTGTGATATCCACAGGTTCATACTGATCCATCTGGATCACAGTGTCTGCAATGTGGAAAAATGCTCCCGAACTTCCCGCAACCAGAATGGTAGAAATTCCTGCTTTTTCATACAGATCCCTTGCTCTGGATAAAAACGGTGTGATTGGCTCTTTGTCCGGGCTCACAACTTTCTGCATAAAGGCATCACGCACCATAAAATTGGTGGCAGAAGTATCCTCATCCAGCAAAAGCAGTCTGCTGCCAGCCTCAACCGCTTCCACGATGCCAGCCGCCTGGGATGTACTTCCACTCGCATCAGCAGTCGAAAAATCCTTCGTATCCCTGCCGTTTGGAAGATCATTGATAAACATGGAAATATCTACATTTTTGATAAATCTTCCATCCTCAGAGCGGAGCTTTTGTGCCGTTTCATCTGCGATCACATACTCCCTTCCATCTCCGGCAATATGATTGTATACGCCTAATTCCAACGCATTTAAAAGCGTAGATTTTCCATGATAACCGCCGCCTACGATCAGAGTGATTCCTTTTGGAACTCCCATTCCTGTAATCTTACCCCGGTGTGGCAGTTCTAATGTCACACGCATTGTTTCCGGAGAAACAAATTTCACAGGCTGCTTCATTGGCTTGGAAGAGATACCGCTCTCCCTTGGCAGCACAGAGTCATCCGCCACAAAAGCAGCTAGTCCAAGTTCTGGCAGCTTCTCACGGATTGCCTGCTGATCTTCTGCCAGTTCCACAACCTCTTTTACTTTTTGCGCATTCAGATTTTTATAATAAAAAGACTGCTCCACGCACTGCGGCAGATATTCAAATAAGATTTTTTCGAGTTCTTTTGCATTGATCGTTCTTCCATTTGCAGGAAACCCGACTGCAAATCTGGCTGTGATCTCTTTTTCACTGATTTCACATGCTGTCCTCTGCAGCACTTCCTGTCCGCAGTGTGTCACTGAGATCAGCCCGCTTTTCCCGGAACCCTTCGCTTTAAAGTTGAACTGATTCACTTTTGCCGCAAAATTGCGAAGCAGCTCATCCGCCAACGCGGTTCTTGTCAGCTTATCTTTCATCGCAAATGCCGGGAATCCGGCTGACTTCGCATCCACTGTCACCCTCACATCCGATGGTGCCGCAAACGGATCGCCCTGCACATGGTCAATCGACAATATGTATTTGGGGAACTGGTAACTTCCGCGCAGGGATTTGTATAATGGGTAACTTTTATGGTCTATTGTTTTTAATTGTGATTGTAGGTCGTTGTATGATTGCATGGAGGGACTCCTTTTTGTATTGTGTTTTTATGAAATTTTATTGATAACTTCTATTTTGGAAGTAAGCTTTGATCCATTGTCCTGCTTCGCTTAAATCTTCTTCTGTCCAATCAGAAATTTTTGTGCTATTTGCTCTGAACACACTGCTGCTCTCATCTTTATTTGCCAAGTTCCAACACATAAAGCTTATCTGATACTTGTTTAATAAATCCAACCATTTCGCAGTAGATTCAAAGTCATTCGCACCATTTCCCGAAGCATCACACATTCCAAACTCGCTCACAAAAATCGGCAGACCATTCTGTGCATAGCTTTCCAGCCGATTGCGCAAATCATCCTTATGTGTTCCTGCATAAAAATGTAACGTATACATAACATTTTTATCTTCTAATGGCGACTCTGCTGCTTTATCAATCTCCTGACTCCATGTCGGAGTTCCTACCAGAATTACCGCATCCGGCTTTTTTTCTCTAATGACTGGAATTATTTCCTCTGCATATGCTTTGATACTTTCCCATGAAGTACCACCATTTGGTTCATTACAAATCTCATAAAGCACATTGTCATTATTAACAAAAGTTTCTGCCATCTCTTTAAAGAAAGCAATTGCCTCATCTTTATTCTGATTTGGATCACCATCACTCAAAATGTGCCAGTCCACAATCACATACATTCCTAAATCTGTTGCATAGGAAACGCCATCCTTAACAAGCTGTTTTAATTGCTCTTTATCTCCGCCAGAACAATATCCTCCATCTTCCGCCGTATACATTGCCAGACGTATGCAGTTTGTATTCCAATCATCCCGAAGTGTGCGAAAAGCATCCGGATTCACATACTGCGGAAACCATGCAATTCCATGCGTAGACATTCCATAAAGCTGCACTACATCGCCATGCTGATCGGTCAACTTTCCATTTTCTACATGCAATGCGCCATGCATTTCAAAAGGAGATAGCTTCTCTCTGTTTTCATTTTTTTCTGTATCTTGGATTTTCTCTGTATTCTGGATCTTTTCTGTATCCTGCATTTTTTCTGTTTCTATATTTTCGCTATTCTCCTGCATTTGTGCTTCTGATACCTCACTTTCAGTTTGATTCACTGTATTTTGTTGGCTGCATCCTGATAGCATACTGATTAGCAATGCATAACTTCCCACTTTTTTCATATATGGCATTCTCCTATAAACAATGATAATTATTATCTTTTCGCCAAGCTACTGCCCTATTCTTCTCAACTATCGAATAATACTTACTCATCCTTCCAAATTGTAAATGTGTACCGTCTCTGACAAATTACGTCATTTGACTGAAAACTATGTAAAAGCATCAAATAAGATTTCTTTATAATATCTATGATATCATATAAATAGCTTTATTTGACAGATATTTTTTAACGTCAAAGTATGTTAATTAACAACATAAGAAAAAGTCCTACCTGTCCTATTAGGAATACAATCCACGCTCCTACAAGAGGAGCGACGAGAATCGAGATCATCATTACCGATACTATCTTCTATTTCAATCCACGCTCCTACAAGAGGAGCGACCGGAGTAACATCGTGCATCCGGACGGACATACCGATTTCAATCCACGCTCCTACAAGAGGAGCGACGTAGTCGTTCCCGTCAGCATCCTTGCACATGTGATTTCAATCCACGCTCCTACAAGAGGAGCGACATGTTAGCCATTGCTCTGTTCACAACTTCTTCCGATTTCAATCCACGCTCCTACAAGAGGAGCGACATGTCGAATGTATTTTTCATGATCGGATTATTTATTTCAATCCACGCTCCTACAAGAGGAGCGACCTGGATCAACGATAAGATGTATCAGATCATCAATATTTCAATCCACGCTCCTACAAGAGGAGCGACATAACCAGAGTTTAACTAGTAAAATTGTTGGAATTATTTCAATCCACGCTCCTACAAGAGGAGCGACAAGTTGCGTGTTGCTATTGACTGCTGCCATCTTGATTTCAATCCACGCTCCTACAAGAGGAGCGACTTGATGAACATGTACCGACCATGCTCACTTCTGACAATTTCAATCCACGCTCCTACAAGAGGAGCGACGCAAAAGGCGAGCTTGCAGCAATGGAATCTTCCGATTTCAATCCACGCTCCTACAAGAGGAGCGACCTTAACGGATGCCTTTAATGAGGAGAAAGTTATGTATTTCAATCCACGCTCCTACAAGAGGAGCGACGCAGATCAGACAAAGCAGTCCGATTATGGAACTTTTATTTCAATCCACGCTCCTACAAGAGGAGCGACTTAAAGCTTCTTCCTTGTTGTATTTACTCGCATTATTTCAATCCACGCTCCTACAAGAGGAGCGACCTGGTCTCTCCACTCCGAAATCATCAATTACAAATTTCAATCCACGCTCCTACAAGAGGAGCGACAAGAAAGCCGGTCTTTCTTACACTGTCAGCGGAATTTCAATCCACGCTCCTACAAGAGGAGCGACGGTAGATGTACCGCCGGAGTGGTTTGTGCCTATAAATTTCAATCCACGCTCCTACAAGAGGAGCGACGGAGTTTTTCCGGCGCAGGATCCAGTTTATTTGAAATTTCAATCCACGCTCCTACAAGAGGAGCGACCGTAGGATAGTTTGTCCAGCGGATCATTACTCGTATTTCAATCCACGCTCCTACAAGAGGAGCGACTGGCAAAAGAGCAGCTTAATAAGTAGGTAAACTATTTCAATCCACGCTCCTACAAGAGGAGCGACTAAGGTTACGGATGTGAGAGTGGAGCGGTTGCAGATTTCAATCCACGCTCCTACAAGAGGAGCGACGGCATAGCAGATGATATTTTAAATGGGGTAATTATTTCAATCCACGCTCCTACAAGAGGAGCGACCATGCGTTGGGCGGAAATGGAATGGTAACAAAGATATTTCAATCCACGCTCCTACAAGAGGAGCGACAATGACCGCAACAAAGAAAGCTGATATTATCAGTATTTCAATCCACGCTCCTACAAGAGGAGCGACATGTGTCAGCTATAAAACAGTAAGGATCATTTATATTTCAATCCACGCTCCTACAAGAGGAGCGACAGCAAAAATGCACAATATTCCTCATGCATCTCTGCAATAATTATTGCATAGTGTCTATATAATTCCATCAAAACCGCAATAATTATTTTATGCAACACAAAAAATATTGCATTTTTCCGGTGCGAATCATCCGCTTTTTCATGTTCGCTTATGATCCGCACCGCTTTAAAATATCAGCGTATTTTCTACTGATATTCCTTTTTTTACACCCAGACATTCTATTTTCTGTTTTTGTTTATCGTTTAAATAATAAATACGAATGCTGTCTTTTTCTTCGTCTATAATTTCCTGTAGTTTTCCTTTCAGCATGCGACACTGGGCACCATCTACAATACATTCAAAAACAGAATTTTGTACTCGTACTCCATAGTTTACACATTGTTTTGCTACTTTACGAAGTCTGCTCTTTCCTGCTTCATTTTCTGTATTAACATCATATGTAATCAATACAAGCAAAATATCACCTCTATTTCCACAAAAATGGCGGATATGCATCAATGTCTCCACGTAAATATCTTGCCAAAAACATTGCCTGCATATAAGAAACCATTCCCCACTGAATCTTTTCTTTTAAATATGGATGTATTATCTGTTCCTGTTTTCGCTTCTGCCATTCGTCAAGCACTCTCTTTCTGGCATCATCTGTCAATAAGATTGCTCCATCTTCTTTTTCTATAAAATCTGTTTTGCCCACCATCCTTTTATTAATAAGACGCAAAACAAAACGATCAGCCAGCGCAGGCCGAAGTTCTTCCATCATATCCAATGCCAGTGAATATCTTCCAGGTCTATCTCCATGTAAAAATCCGACACATGGATCCAGTCCAACTGTTTCTAACGATGCTGCCATCATGCTTGTTAATAGTGTATATACAAATGATAATAATGCATTTACCCTGTCCAGAGGTGGTCTTCTGTTTCTCTCATGAAAATAGAAATCTTCTTTTTGCTGTAAAATCAATTCATCAAAAACAGAAAAATACTGTGACGCAAGTTCACCCTCTATTCCCCTGAGTTGATCTTTGTTGTTACTGATTCTGATATCAGGTATTTTATCCCGAAGCCTCTCTGAAACAATTTTTAATTTATCTGCATCTGTCTGTAGTGAATGATCTCTTATGGTACGCTCGATTACCCACCGTCCATTATAAACTTTTCCGACAATCGTATTGCGTGCAATCTTTAGGCTTTCCTGCTCGTCTGCTGCAACTTCATACTGTTTCTTCCTCAGAAGCACATTTCCTTTTGTCTTTCCTTCTACCCTTGCCAGGAATGAGCCGGACGGCGTCAAAAATACAATTGAAATATTATTATCTGCACATTTTCCCATCAACGCCGGACTGGCTCCTGCTCTGCTAAACGTTACAATCATTTCAAGATTATGAAGTGGCATTCTTCCAAGCTCTGCACCTTCCTCTTTAATCACCACATTTTCTCCATCCAGAGATAAATATTTATTCTCGGATGTGATATAGAGAGTATTCAACAATTTTTTCATGTGTTATCCTCCAAATCTTCTGCCAATATATTATTCATGTATGTTTCAACATTTCCCGTTTTTTCCAGTTCCGGCAGACACAAATCTTTTAAAGAACACACATAACATGCTTTCTTCTTTTTTGCTTTTGGTGTATAACCCCTTTCATAATATTGATGCATTTCATCAAACATATCTTTTACGTTCTGCTTGATACCCTCTGTAATCTGAATATTAACACGATGCTTTATCTCTCCATAATACAATGCGCCCTGTGTAATTGTACAATCCAACATTTCTTCCAGACACATGGCCTGTGCAGCTACCTGCAGGATATCCGCATCATGATCTTTTGGTTTTCCTCTTTTATATTCTATCGGTAATGGCGTATATTTCCCACCAAATGTACGTATCAAAGTACCAGACTCATCTGCATGAAATTCCACAATATCACAAATCCCACTCACACCCATTATTCGTGAGAAAACCGGCATTCCACGAGAAATGATGATATCTTTTCTTTTCTCGTGGAATGCCCCATTATGCGCCTGTCTGTGCATAAAGTTTCCATCCATTGTCTTGTAGTTTTCAGTCCATTGCTGTTCCAGATGAATCAATGCCCATTGTCTTCTACAAAACGCAAAATGCTGTATCCCGGAGATCATCAGATAATCGTCTTCTTTATATTCCTTCAATTATTTCCACTTCCAATCCCGGTAAGGAATCTAACGTAATTTCGTAGTCATCAATATTCTTTGGAAATTCTGTCTTCTTCTCAATTTTCAGTAAGCGATGAACTTTTGCCGAAGAATACTGTCCCATCGGGCAATTATGCTTCCACCAATAAACTTTTACCACTTCCATGCTTCCATCTGGTCTTGCGGATGATGCATCATTTTCAAAGAGCGTCCTCAGTGCTTCCTTTATCTTTTCTGCATCTTCATCCGAAAATCCAGTCTTTTCTGCGAGCTGATGATTAATACTTCCCTTCACCGTATACAGGGCAAAATTAACACGATGTTTCATTCCCATTGTATCATGACTTGTTTCTGAATTTACACTTTTCGTGATCTGTATACTTTCAATGTCAATAGGATCTACACTGAATGCCGACTGAATTGTTACAGGTCCTCTCACTCCAACTGATACGGAATTTCCTTTAAAAGCAAATACCTGTCCAAATGCTCTCACATCAATCCACGACTCACATGCTGCTTTGGCATATGCCTCATCATCTTTTGTTTTCAATGCTTTCTGCATCTTGTCATTTGTCTTTGTCCTGTCTGCAAGACTCTTGCATCCATCATCACAGCGGTCTTCGCTTTGCACAAAAATTTTCTCTCCCAAATCCTGCAGACGATTTCTGATTTTTCTTTTCAGACATACATCCGAAATTTCTCCGAATCCGTCAAAATCTTCTCTCGGACGATTTCCATTCAACGGATCTCCATTCGGATTTCCATGATTCACCATAATCACCACTTCAAAATCAATTTTGTTTGTAAATACTCCCATTACTCTTCTCCTCCTTCATTCGACTTTTCGCCTTTTGATTTTATTAATTTTTCTCTTTCCTCGTAATAACCAAGTAAATATCTTTCATTCAAAGGATTGTTGTTGAATCCATCTGTTTCCCGAAGAACATTTATGATCTGCATTATTTTGTTTTCTATTTTCGCTCTTGCACCCGGATTTAACCGTTTCAGATATGCTCTCACTATATGACTATAGAGTCTTTCATAAGTGATTGCCGGACGTCTGGTATACACATTCCACATTTTCTTTGCATTGGTAAGTCTGTCATCTGTTTTACTTTCCTGTAAATATAGTGCTCTCTCCTCGACTTTTTCAAGGATAGCAAGTAATTGTCCAAACAGATAGCTTCTATCTTTCTCTAGCTCCATACTGTTCACCTTCCCATCAAATTCATTATATTTTATCATTGCACAAGCCACCGGCGCCACACAGTTCTGCCACACAAAAGAGCTGTATGCCTGTGGATTTGAAGCCCTGTTTACAGCAGCTTTCACAATATCGGCCGGTATTTTCGGGCTTAATCCGATAATACACGGTAAAATTCTTCGGATTGTAGTTTTTTTCAGTTTATCACTACATGCCAGATATCCTTTTTCCTGTTCTGTTCCATACGCAGCAAGTGCTATCTCATTTGGTGATGGCGCTGTGTTATTTATGAACACCCATTTTTTTGTTTCATGTAATTTTATCCATCGTGGCCAGGTACAATTCTGATGCCAGTGAAGAACTCTGTCTATAAATTCATTTCCCGGAACTTCCTGATAGTAAGTAACAGCTAACCTTCCTGTTGTTGCTGCATCAACCGACAAAATGATTACTTCATCATCCGGTTGGAGTTTTGCCCGGTATCCAGCCATCGCCTGATTCAATTTCTCTGCAAATTTTCTGTCGAGTTCTATGTCATCCTCGTCCCTGCATTCTGCTGCCCAATCAAAATCTGCCAAAAATGTTTCCTGTGTATCTCCAAATAAATCAACTACATCCAAAGCCAGATTAGAATCTTTTTCTTTTAGATTTTGTGGAAGCTTCCACACCACAGTCATCTCACCGTCTATATATTTTCCCTGCCTTGCTAACAACCAGCGCAAAGCATTATGTGCTTTCTGCGAAGTTTCATATCCAATACTGGCAGCCTGCTCACGATTCGCGAACCTTCCCCGGTAAGTAAAACCAGAGGTATCATTTGCTGAAAGAAGTTTTGCCTGATCCCCTGAATTTCTAATTTTCCAAGGATGTTTTTCAGAACACGACATTCTTTCACCTGTCACATAATCTATATTATAATTACACAGGTTTGTTTTATAATACTCTATAAAAGATTGATACATTTCTGGTTCTTTCCACAGTTCATGTTTTTCTCCACTATCCCATACTGCAAATCTTACCATCGCTTCTTTTTGCGCAATTGACTGAATTTTATTTTCACACTCGGATAGTAAACCGCCTTCGCTCAATACCAATACTTTCGCTTTGATTAAATCCTGAATCAGTGTAGCCTTTTTCAAATAAATGTATACGCATTGCAGCCACTTATTGGAGAATTCAGACATTGTCCATTTTCTTAAATTGTTAAGATAATCATTATAGTATTCTGTCTTGTCCTCATTTGTGTATAATGAATAATCTCCTGCAACATAACAAAGTTTATCACCTAGTGCATGTGGCGAACTTTGCTTGCCACTTCTGGAAGAAGCCATCACAGGAATAATCGTAATTTTATCTTCCCCATCCTTTGGAATGATTCCAGACAAAGCCGGCATAAAATTTCCATCCATGTCAATCGTCACTTCCAACTGCGCATTTGCCGTAGAATGTGAGATTGGGAGCAGGATTGGATCTTCATTCACCTTTTTTCCAACAATTGATTCACATGCATCATATGTTTTTTCAAGCATTTGTATCCAGCCCAAAAAGATTCCCCCTTTCAAATTCCTTTACTCCACAGAAATTCGTTTCGTCAAATGTTTTCATTTCCATTTCCGCAACTGCTTTTCTGATCTGACATTCTTCCGGTTCCGGAAATCTAATCACTCCGTCTTTCATGTATGCATTCCATAACCGGATCGTCATATGCTTTTTCTCATTCTCCCTGACTGCTTCATCCGAATATGTAATTCCATGTACCATGATTCCAAAAGAAATATTTCCATCATTGTCATAGAATCCTTCTCCTTCCATCACTGTACAGGGTTCTACATATCCCTGACATTCTCTTGTTCCAAGAAAAATATCTCTCCTGCCTCCTCTTTCTAACATTCTTTTTGCAATTTGATAATGCTTATTCTCATTCCGGTCATTTACAAGATCCGGTCTGTTTTCATTCCATACAAAATGTGCTTTCACCCGGTATTCTACATCTTTTAAATATGTGTAAGATGCCAGATCGTTTCCTCCCTGATATTTTATCGGGCGCATTCCCTTTGACTCTGTCCGTATTGGATGCATCACTCTGCACTCATCAATCACCCACGTAAACGTAGGTTTCCAGTAAATACTTTCTGTGATTCCTTTCAATGCTTGATACGTTGGCACCTGATATGACAGTTTTTCGCCTCCTGTTTTCGTTAATGGATCGGTGAAAAGTGCATATTTCCCATAGACTTTATATTCTATTGCATTTTCTCTTTCCATTCTTCTTTCCCCCTTTTTCAATAATATTGTAATACAAGTTCATTGAGCAGTCCTTTTTCCATATCATAATTTTTAGCTACATATACGTCTGGTAAAAACCTGCTTTCTTCTATCACTCCATTTTGTAAGCATTCTTTTAATTTATTTTCATAAACAGACACCGTATAACGCTGTATCTTTCTTAATAATCTTTTTTTATCAGACATATTCTGCGCTGTTTCCAGTTTTTCAAGGATATCCATTCCCTCTTTATATGGAACTATCACTGTTTTTCCCTCTTCCTGAATCGGTCTGTAGTTTTCTCCTGCTGTTTCAAATGCCTGTCTGATGAAATGTTTCCGTTCTCCCGGAAATCCACTGCTCAATAATTTATATATTGTTTCGCCTTTTCCTATATCATAATCCATTTTATTGCTGACTTCCTTATAATAAATTTCATAATACCAATCCATCCACTCTGGGAAAATAATACTCTCCGTACTATTGGACTGATTATATTTTTCACAGACTTCTTCCGTTTTCTTCTGAGCTGTTCGAATCACCTCAAATTCATCCCCAACTAATTGAATTACAGTAACCCTCCCCTGCTCCATTTCCCCGTTTCGGTTGCAACGACCTGCCGCCTGTGCGATATTGTCCAATCCTGCAAGTGAACGATAGACATGATTGACTGACAGATCCACTCCCGCTTCTATCAGATTTGTACTTATAATCAAAACTTTTTCTGTACTATTTTTCAGATAATTTTTTATGCTTTCCAATTGATCACTCCGATGTTCCGGACATAAGTTTGTTGTCAGATAAAAAATCTTCACATCTTTCAATTCTGCTTTTATATAATCAAAAAATGCTCCAACTGTCTCTTTCTTATTCAAAATTAAAAGTATTGTCCGTTCCTTTTGGAAATCATTGAATATCTTCTCTCCCAGTGATTCAAATGTGTCTGGCTTATTTATTTCAAAAGAGATGTTTGTACGCTGAAAACGCTGAAAAATATCACACACTCCTGTGACCATATCCTTAGGCGCTGTATATAAAATCTTTCTTTTTATATTGCCAGATGCCAATTGCGGTTGGGTGGCTGTACACAAAATAATAGTCGCATGACATACATAACATAGAAAATTCATCATAAGATTAAATGTGTGTATTGTCTGCACCGGCAGTGCCTGTGCTTCATCTACGATAATCACAGAATTTTTCAATTGATGAAAACGGCGGATGCTTTTATTTTTCTGTGAAAACAACGTATACAAAAATTGAATCATAGTTGTACAGATAATCGGTTCCTTCCATGCAGTATCTATCTGCTTCTCCTGTTCATCAGAATTGCTGACATTTGAGTGATGTTCCATCACCCATTCTTCGTTTCCGACTGCTTTTTTTATCACTTCAGTGCTCTGTTCTGTGATGGATATATAAGGACTTATGTAAAAAATGTGAGAAACTTCCGATGTTTTTCTCTTTGCTGCCACTTTCAGTGCATATCCCAAAGATGCTAACGTCTTTCCCGCACCTGTCGGAAGTGATAACCGATATATTCCATATGATGTCTCTGAGAAATTCATACATTCTTCTCTAATCTTTTTTCGCAGTTCGAAGATTTGTTTTTGTTTCTCTGTTCTGAGATTCTCCTGTGCTTCTTTTTCCAGCTTATCCATATATTGCTGATAATTTTTCAAAGCCTTCTGATATACGTTTGCAGTTTCCATATTATCATCAAGCATACTGTCACCCATTGCTCTTGCTGTATCTGTCCAGTCTGAGTCTATTTGTAAAGACAAAAGCAATCGTTCCATACAGCTCATATAAAAAAATCTCTCTGTGCCTTCTGTCTGTCCATTCTGACAGATTTGTTTTAATGGTTTCAAAAAAGCGGTTATGAATTCACCATATGCCTTTCTCATCTGACTGCATAACATATCTTTTGTAAAATGCATTTCTTCAAACCACAGTCTTGCAATTTCATCCAGTTTTTCTTTTTCAACCACATTCAATCTGACTTCAAACTTGTCTTCGCCATCTTCATCTATGCAGTCATAAATTCCATGATGTGCCGTAATCGTATATGAAATAAGCTCTATCAAAAGCCTCATATCTTGAACTGAATGATAGGGACTGTTCTTAAATTCCTGCATTAATAATTCAGCTCCTGCAGAGCTATGATTTACTGCTCCCCTTTTGGGTAGATCATCTTCTTGCTTGATATATGCCTGAAATTCAGTACTAAACTTTCCTGCATCATGCAATTGCAGACAAAGTGTAGCTAATGTTCCTATTCCTATCTTTTCTCCTTCACTCTGTGCATACTGTCCCGCTTCCAGTAAATGTACTGTTAATTCCTGCTTTTTTTCATTTTCCTTGTGTGCCAGATACATTTTTCTTTCCTCCTATCTTCATATTATTCTTTCATACCCTGTTTGTCAATATATTATCCATATTATAGAATAATATTTTTACCAATTGACATTCATACGTTATTATTTATAATAAAGATTGTCGTATTTTACTACGCGGATTGAAAATATAATATGGAGAATATTGTTCTCCTTCAGCAGGGTTTTCCCTGCTGATTTTTCATTACTGAAGATATAGCGCTTTAACTGTCCAATAATTTGTACATTTTAATTTAAATCAACAAAAAATTGCTATTTAAATATTTAAACCACAGAAGTTAGAACTATGGTTACACATCGAAAATATTCAATAATGAATTGCTTAGAACATTTCCGCTATTAAAAACGAGTATCAAAATAAGGCCTTTTAATAGGTAGCATAGATATAAAGCGAAAAGCCGTATGCCCGAGTAAGGCAAGTACGGCTTTGTTTAGGGATATAGTGGAAAATGCTTTTCATATTTCTTGATTTTTTCTTAAAATGTGTTTTTTCCGTCTACTATAATCATTTTTTATTTGTTTTTTGAAAGTTAAAACCCTGCATAATCATTTGGATTATGCAGGGTTTTCCGTTCCCTATTATAACATACCAAGTAATAACCGGGAACTACAGCGGGAATATCGACGACGGTGAAAACAGGTCAATTATAACATACCAAGTAATAACCGGGAACTACAGCGGACACGGATGCAGCAACAGCAATCAAAGAATTATAACATACCAAGTAATAACCGGGAACTACAGCCAATCTGTTTGGGAATCGTTTATTGATGATATTATAACATACCAAGTAATAACCGGGAACTACAGCCGGCAAGCCATGAATATCAACGTTAGTACAATTATAACATACCAAGTAATAACCGGGAACTACAGCGCCGGAGTGGTAGTTGCTAGGAGTGAACTTATTATAACATACCAAGTAATAACCGGGAACTACAGCAGAGAGATGGCAGAGAAAACATGAGTTAAATTATAACATACCAAGTAATAACCGGGAACTACAGCTACTATAGAACTTTATTAATAATCACTTAATTATAACATACCAAGTAATAACCGGGAACTACAGCGCGCGGATCTGTTTACAATCAGTTTATGAAATTATAACATACCAAGTAATAACCGGGAACTACAGCAAGCAGGAACAGTAAGTCAATTAAGCAAAATTATAACATACCAAGTAATAACCGGGAACTACAGCTGTGCAAGTTACTGCTTTGCTAACAAGTGATTATAACATACCAAGTAATAACCGGGAACTACAGCATTCCAGGATTCAAAGTTGATTCCCTTTCTATTATAACATACCAAGTAATAACCGGGAACTACAGCTGGTTGAATATACATTTTTTTCACCTTTTCATTATAACATACCAAGTAATAACCGGGAACTACAGCATGGGGCGAAGAGTAGAGAAGAGAATGGAAATTATAACATACCAAGTAATAACCGGGAACTACAGCAAAGTCTTTTTCGTAGAATCCAAGAATTAGATTATAACATACCAAGTAATAACCGGGAACTACAGCAGCCTTTACGACTGCTATGATACGTATGCATTATAACATACCAAGTAATAACCGGGAACTACAGCGATGGATACGTTGGCACAGGTAGCATTCTGATTATAACATACCAAGTAATAACCGGGAACTACAGCTAGCATGGACGGCGAAAATTATTCCGCAAATTATAACATACCAAGTAATAACCGGGAACTACAGCGTTTCTTTTGAATGAAATATTTCGCCAGTTATTATAACATACCAAGTAATAACCGGGAACTACAGCATGTGTGTGATAAATTGGATTCATGGCTTATTATAACATACCAAGTAATAACCGGGAACTACAGCAGAGGTATTAAAGGTACTTGATACAAGACGATTATAACATACCAAGTAATAACCGGGAACTACAGCTAGAATCGTTACCAAAAAGCGTTAATATGTATTATAACATACCAAGTAATAACCGGGAACTACAGCACACAATATACTCTTCTGCATCGGAAAATAATTATAACATACCAAGTAATAACCGGGAACTACAGCACTTGCCGTATGTCTCTATCTACCAGAGTATTATAACATACCAAGTAATAACCGGGAACTACAGCAAATTGCCAAAGTCAACACTCAGAAGATTAATTATAACATACCAAGTAATAACCGGGAACTACAGCCGATGCAACGTGGGAACTACCACACGTAAATTATAACATACCAAGTAATAACCGGGAACTACAGCACACAATATACTCTTCTGCATCGGAAAATAATTATAACATACCAAGTAATAACCGGGAACTACAGCGTTGAAACTGAATACTGCAATGCGGTACTATTATAACATACCAAGTAATAACCGGGAACTACAGCGGAAGCGTGATGTCCTATCCACGAACGGAAATTATAACATACCAAGTAATAACCGGGAACTACAGCCTGCTTTCCGTCTTTATCGAGTACCGGATTATTATAACATACCAAGTAATAACCGGGAACTACAACTACAATGTATTATGGGAATCCAGTGATAATATTTTTAAAAAATATAAATGGAAAAAACATTAGTAACTTATGTTCAAAGTAAACATCATGATTTAAGAATACAGACTATGTATTCAGGAAAAAGAAAAAGCCTTGCCATTACGCCAAGTGATGTAAACATCTTCTCGCAAACGTCCGAAACGCTTAATGGTATAGCTTTTAAAAATATTATATCATGTGCAAAAGCAGCACATGATCGACATTCGCCGTTCGCCGAATGCATAAATGCATTCTTCTCACTTGCGCTCATTATATCACAAAGTCAAAAAAATAATACTTTAAATAAACGCGATCATATATAACGGTAATGTAATGATACCATCATCACTTACACCTATATTACCATCAACAAACTTGTATCCATAAGGAATATCTGCATTCATTTTCAAAATAGATTTTAAGGAATTAGCCCGCGTATTTCCACTTTTAACCTCAATCGGAACTACCACATCATCTTTTTGGATCATAACATCAATTTCTCTCTTGGTTGTCTCATTTTTATAGAAATATAACGGATATCCTTTCTTGTAAAGTGCATCTGCTATGGCACATTCATATATACCGCCTTTTGAGTTTCCGAATAACGTATTTTCTACGATATGTTGCTTTAATGAAAAATCTTTCATCGCCATCAAAAGAGATAAATCCGTTGTGTATGCCCTGAAAAAGTCATCTCTTGCATAGTCATCCAGATCAAATCTGACATCTGTTACCAGTTTGCATAAATGCACCATATCCGCACGAAGCAGCCACTCAATACTTGAAAAATATTTTTGTGCCCGACCACCATGCTCGACCTCTTTATATTGAAATTTATGGTTTTCCTTATCCAGTAACTGTTTTGCAAGAGAAAGATAACACTTCTCTGCTTTTACCTTTTCCTCAGCTGTTGCATAATGTGCTATGTCATACTGGTATCCCTGTAAGAGGCTGCGCTGTATCCTGTCAATTTCCCTAAAATCTTTTGTGTCTATATATTTCTGTACTGCCTCTGGCATACCACCTATTGCAATGTACTGTCTGTAATAATTCATCATTTGCGAATGAATTGCTTCAGGCACAATCGTTTTAGAACGCAGATAACCACAGAGATTTTCTATCATATCCCCGGATATTCCCATTCCCCACAGAAACTCTTCAAAATCAATCCCATACATTTTCAAATAATCAACATATCCAACCGGATAAGAAGAGGCACGTTTGTAGTCGATTCCAAGAAGTGAGCCAGATACAATTACATCATATTTATTATCTATCGCCCAAAATTTAAGTGATGTGACCGCTTCCTGACATTCCTGAATTTCATCCAGAAAAATCAATGTTTTTCCAGGAATAATTTTCTTTTCAGGGAAGCGGAACCGCATACCCATAACCATAGCATCTACGGTAAGATCTCCAGAAAATATCTCCATCGCAGAAGGCATCTGTTTAAAATTAATTTCAACCAGTTCTTCATAATTTTCTTCGGCAAAACGTTCAACGGTATATGTCTTTCCTGTTTGTCTGGCACCCTGAACGACAAGGCACTTCTTATCCTTTGTGTTTATCCAGTTTTTCATAAAATTTGTTGCTTTTCTTTTTAACATAAGGCACCTCTGATCAACATAAATAACACTTTTTAATGTAAATCATCAACATTTTAGGAAGATAAAATGTATATCTGTCAACATTTCAGAAAAATTATATCATTAATTTGAATCGATGAAAAGGATTATTGCAAATTTCATCCGCAGTACCTGTAAAAGTATGGCATAATTTCCACGAAAACAACTGTAATTTTCTTCCAGCATGTGCTATGATGATGACATAAATGTAGCAACACGAAAGACATTCCACTGCACTTTTCCGTAAGCGCTGCGGATTTATGACACACAGAAGGAGGATTTTATGTACGAATTTACAGAAGACTGTATGCTTCATATTGATGCAATCGATGAAGAACACAAGCGTCTGTTCCAGATGATAAATGAAGCATTCGAATTAGTTGAGAAAACAGAGGATGTGACAGCCATCGGTCAAAGCCTGATCGCAAACCTGAAAGATTACGCAGCTACGCACCTTGCTCATGAGGAGGCTTATATGGAGAGTATCCATGATCCTGAGCTTCCTCTCCAGAAGACAGAACATGCTGCATTTGCAAAGACGATCAACGAATTTAAACTGGATACCACATCACCACGCAATGCCAAGAGATCGTTAAATGAACTTCTTACTTACCTCGTGCACTGGCTTTATCATCATATTTTAAGCAGCGATATGATGATCGGGAAAATGATCCCTACGGAAGAATCTACAGAGGATCCATTTGCATTCACGGACAAATACAAAACCGGCATCACATTTGTCGATGATGAGCACCGCAAGCTGTTTGAGATCATCAGTGATACCAATGACCTCATCCACGACCAGCTTTTACATGATAAATACGATGAGATCATGCGTCTGCTGGCAGAACTGAGAGATTATACGGAATTACATTTCAGCGAGGAAGAGGCTCTGATGGAGCGCATCCATTATCCTGAACTTCCTTCACAGAAACGGGCACACGCTGCATTTGTAGACCGTCTTGTAAATATCGATCTGGATGAAATGGAGGATCTGGATGACAACCAGCAGGTATATCTTCTTGATCTGATCCAGTTTTTACTGAACTGGCTTGCAAACCACATTCTTGCCTGTGATAAAAAAATTGGTGAATATATGCGCGAAAATCATATTTCTGAATAAGCAGGAACAGTTGTATGGGTTTTTACCCGAATGATAAAAGATCACAAGTCATCCGGTCAAAAACTCATACAACTTTTTTTTATTTTCTTACTTGACAAAGTCAAGTATTGGTTTTATACTGTGTGCAGTTGGAAACGTAAATACTCAGTTTTCGATATGAAAATTGGATTTCGCTTTGCGATGTAAGGAGGATTTATGCTAATATCAACTCTTTCCTACTATACAACTGAACTATATAAAGAATTTGCTGCTTACACAACAGAAAAGCTCCATGAGTTAGGTCTTAACTTTGGTCAGATGTACTTTATCATTTATGTGGGCAAACATCCTGAGTGTACCCCATCAGAACTGACCAGCGCCTTAAAACTGGACTGGGGACATTCGCAGCGCTCCGTTGCGAAACTTGCAGAAGATGGTTTTCTGATCAAAGAAAAGAAATCCGGCCGCAGTTACCGGTTAACCTTAACCCCTCTTGGGAAACAGGCTTTTGATGTCTGCCATCAGGTACTTTTCGACTGGGATGCCACCAAATTGACCGGTCTTACCAATGAGGAGCAGCAGCTCCTTTTTAATCTGCTGTGTAAAATATCAATTCAGAAAGTGTGAGATTATGTACGAAACAATTCAGACTCCCTTCAATTATGGAGGATTAACCTTAAAAAACCGCATTATTTTTGCCCCTACAACATTCGGTTTATCGGATGAAGATTACTTTGAAAAAATACGCCGGATCGCAGCTGGCGGCTGCGCTATGATCATTGTCGGAGACGTTCCGGTTGGAAAAAGTCATTTCGGAAAATCACTTTTTGACAAAAAAGGCTTTGCATTCTATGAAAAAGTGATCGGAATCGCCCATGACAATGACTGTAAGGTATGCGCCCAGCTTCATCAGTCCGATTCCAATATCAAAGCCATGTTAAAATATGTTCCGGGCGTGCTCACAAAACGGATCAGCATGCAGGAACTCCGCCCTCTTTTAAATAATGAGGTTGCTCCATATATTACGAATATGCCTCACAAAAAAGTAAAAGAGATCACCTCTGCTTTCGGCACTGCCGCTGTTCTCGCAAAAAAAGCAGGATTTGATATGATCCAGATCCACGGTGACCGTATGTGTGGAAGTTTCAGTTCTTCCATTTACAACCACCGCACCGATGAATACGGCGGAACTGCCGAAAACCGTGCCCGTTTTGCAGTGGAGGCTGTTTCTGCCGTCCGCGAAAAACTGCCGGATATGCCAATCGATTACAAGCTTGCCGTCCGTCAGGAGAATCCGCACTACGGAAATGCAGGTGTTATCGAGGATGAGCTGAAGGTATTTGTTCCAATGCTTGAAAAGGCAGGCGTTACAAGCTTCCATGTCACACTCGCAAACCATTCTGATCTTGAGAATACCATTCCACCGAAAAACCATCCGTATTTCGGTGAACCGGGATGTTTCCTGAAATTCTGCGATGAAGTCAGACAATACACGAATCTCCCAATCTGTGGTGTCGGCGGACTTACCGATCCTGATTTTGTGGAAAAACAGTTAGCAGATGGCCGTATTCAGTGTGCTGCCATGAGCCGTCAGTTACTGGCTGATCCTGACTGGGTGAACAAACTGAAAAACAATCAGACCGACCAGATCCACCGCTGCGTCCGCTGTAACAAAAAATGTCTTGGCGGACTGATGCAGCATCAGGGAACCCACTGCATTTATGAAAAATAATTCCGTATGAAAAAAAGAATGTATCCGGATCAATTTCCTCCGGATACATTCTTTTTTATTTGTTCTTACTTTTCTGTTTCTTCTTAGTGTTTTGGAACGATCTTCTCAATTCCACCCATATATGGCTGAAGTGCTTTTGGAATATTGACGCTTCCGTCCTCATTTAAGTTGTTCTCTAAGAATGCGATCAGCATACGTGGCGGAGCAACAACTGTGTTGTTTAAGGTATGTGCAAAATATTTGTTTCCGTCTTTTCCTTTTACCCTGATTTTTAAACGTCTTGCCTGTGCATCTCCTAAGTTTGAGCAGCTTCCAACTTCGAAGTATTTCTTCTGTCTTGGAGACCATGCCTCTACGTCGCAGGATTTTACTTTTAAGTCAGCGAGATCGCCGGAGCAGCACTCTAATGTACGGACCGGGATATCTAAGCTGCGGAACAGGTCAACAGTGTTCTGCCATAATTTATCATACCAGACTTTGGATTCTTCCGGTCTGCAGACAACGATCATTTCCTGTTTCTCGAACTGGTGGATACGGTATACACCACGTTCCTCGATACCGTGTGCTCCTTTTTCCTTACGGAAACATGGAGAGTAAGAAGTCAGTGTGTATGGTAATTTTTCTTCATCGTTGATCGTGTCGATGAATTTACCGATCATGGAGTGCTCGGAAGTACCGATCAGGTAGAGATCCTCTCCCTCGATCTTGTACATCATAGCGTCCATCTCGTCAAAACTCATAACACCTGTCACAACGTTGCTTCGGATCATGAATGGCGGTACACAGTAGGTAAATCCGCGGTTGATCATGAAATCCCTTGCGTAGGAGATCACTGCGGAATGGATTCTTGCGATATCACCCATTAAATAATAGAAACCGTTTCCTGCAACTTTTCCGGCTGCATCGAGGTCGATTCCATCAAAACGATCCATGATATCTGTGTGATATGGGATTTCAAAATCAGGAACGACAGGTTCGCCGAATTTTTCGATCTCCACGTTGCAGCTGTCATCTTTTCCGATTGGAACAGACGGATCGATGATGTTTGGGATCACCATCATGATCTTTGTTACTTTTTCCTGTAACTCTTTCTCTGTTTCTTCTAACTCAGCAAGGCGGGCTGCATTGGCGCTTACCTGTGCCTTTACTGCCTCAGCCTCCTCCTTCTTGCCCTGTCCCATTAACTGTCCGATCTGTTTGGATAAGGTGTTGCGGCTTGCACGAAGCTCATCTGCCTCTTTCTGTGTTGCTCTTGCCTTCGCATCTAACTCGATCACTTCGTCTACTAACGGTAATTTCTGATCCTGGAATTTGTTCTTAATGTTCTGTTTTACGATTTCCGGATTTTCTCTTAAAAATTTTAAATCGATCATTTTTTCTAAGCTCCTTTTTCTTTTTTATAACACAAAAGCCTTCCGCCCCTGTGCCAAAACACATGGGACGAAAGGCTGTATTCTCTTCCGCGTTGCCACCCATATTGCCGGAACACTCTGCCTCTCTTTCTCTATGTTAAAGAACAGATCTTCTTCCGACCTCTCAAACGTACGATACAGGGTACGAACCTTGTGACTTTCATCACCGGCTCTGAAAGTGGAAAGACCTTACTCACTGCACCGGTTTACACCTGCCACCGGCTCTCTGAAACAGCTTTGCGGTCGTAGCTTTCGTCACTGCCAATTTCTTCCGACATTATACCCTCATTATCTGCAAAATGCAACTGTTTTATGCGGAATTCTTCGCTTTTCTCCAATCGCTCCTGTTTCTCTCTCAATCTTTTCTGTCTGTCCCGCCCGCATCTTCCTCGATCCATTCCAGCAGCTGATGTGCTCGCCTGATCCACGTATGTTTTTCTTCCACCACAGGGATACCGGCTCTTACGATCTCCTCCCGGCGTGCATCGTCCGCCAGCAGATCTCTCACCAGCTCCGGCAGTTTTTCCATATAGGCAAGATCGTAATAACATACGCCCTGTCCTTCTTTTAATTCCCCGCAAAGATATTTGCTCGTATCAGTCACGCTGACAGTTCCATTTAAAATTGAATTGAAGACACGGTCATGTGCTCCGTCCTTAAACCATGGCATGACGTTTAATGATATTTTGGACGCCGCAATTGCTTTTAAACACTCCTCTGAGGTTGTCTGCGGATGCAGGATCATGTTTTCCGGGTGACCGCAGGTGAGTTCATCCCAGCCCTTGCCGAATACATCCACCTGTATTCCTGCGTCCACCAGCACTTTTACCGCCTCCCTGCGCCAGTAATTGCGCACATAGATATCAATAAATATCATGCGGTGCAGCGCCATGCGGAGATCCTTATAAGTATTCTCCCCCATCTCACGCTCGCAGTGTTCCAATGCCACTTCCTCGACCGTGCGATGCGGATGCGCAATGATGTCATCGATGATCCCCTGATAAAAGGCTGCATATTCATCGTTGATCCAGTGGATATACGGTTCACAGAAAGACGTCGGGGTAAAGTTTCCTGTCATAATGACATTGTATTTTTTCTCAACAGGCTTCCTAATTGCTTCTGCCGGATATTCAACCGATTGTTTTTCATCTTCCTTACCGGTATTTGGTTTACATAATTCCTCTAATTTACTTCCTGCAAGCGGAAGAAATCCACGGTGCGTAAACTCCGGATAGAAATGCTTAAAATAAGCCTCATGCAGCCGGTCGATGCTGATGTGGTAATATTTTTCCGGAAGATCAGCAAGTCTCTCATGGTAATAATACGGATGATCGACGGCGATGTTGTAACACGGAACTGCATATTCATCCCATACATAGCCAATGCCTTCACGGTAAACGCCTGCCTCTTTTTCCAGACCTTCAAAGTTAAACGTGACAAGCACTGTCTCCCCCGGCTTGATAAATCTGCGTAGCTTTTTGGCGCTGTTCATCTCATCCTCCAAGTCAAAATAGAACACCTTATAGCCCATGCGCTTCCATTCATTTCCCATCTGTATGGAAAAGTAGGCAAGCGTTTCCACGCCGCCAACCAACAAAACAATTCTTTTCATAAATACATCAAGGCGGTATTCTGTCCTGAATACCGCCACTCCTTTATTTTTTCCAATGCCACTGTTTTTTCACCGGACGCTCTTGTGCTTTCACATGTTTCATCCAGATCCGCAGCTCTTTCACGAACACCTTGATCCACTGCACCAGCTTCTGTCGGATTTCAGTCTTGTGTTTCCACAGCCAGTGTATTTTCCCGGCTGCAAAAATGACCGGATAGACCAGACATAACAATTCCAGAATCAACAGCAGCGCTGCAAGATCCTCATAAGCTCTCGCCCGGTTTTCCCAATATGGAAAAACAATATTCTTTGTATTCATCGAACGGATCCCAAAATTTCTTAATACCGTAAAACGATTCATCAATCCAAAACGGGAAGAATTTTCAACGATCTCATAACTGCTTTTATCCAATCCCAATGCTTCTTTTAATGCATTGAATCCGAACTTCTGCACCGGATTTTTGATGAGAAGCTCATAGCTATCAAGCATCGTTCCTGCTGACTGTCCGTAACTTCCACCCTTTGAATCCGTTGTGCCCGCTGCCGGTGTGCTGGCTGCTGCGCTGTCCATGCCGCCAGTACTGCTGCCTGATCTGCCTTCTAAAATCTCATAAGAGACATAAACGGTTGCTGCTTCCTCGTCCGCCGCATCACTGAAATATCCCTTATCGCTTTTTACCACACCGCGCACCGGATACTGTACTCCGTTGATTTCCACATACATTCCTGCGACATTGTTGGAACCAAATAACTGCCATGCAACATTTTCATCAATGACCACACCGTCTTTGTTTAAATCTTCGCCATCAAAATAGCTGCCGGACAACAGTTTCAGCGGATGAAATATGAAAAAATCTCCTCCAACACCGAATGCTCTCGCCGTGATGGATGCCCGGTCAGAATAAAGGGTAAGTTCCCCTTTTGTGCTGTAACAGTCCACCAGCGTTCTTCCGTTTACATCCGATGTATCCTCTGACGCCTCCTGCAATGCAGTTTTTAATTTCTGTTCCAGCTGTATCACATAGTCCTTCGTCACTGCTGCATCTTTGGAAAAAAAGCAGGTAATCTGTGCATAACTGCCTTCTGCTGACCACTCTGATGCGATCTGCTGCGTGGAAAGCTGTCTGCCGAGTGCCCGTTCCACACAGCCAAAAAGAATGGCAGCACATATCATCAGCACTAATAGAAGTATTTTTCTGTACTGCTTTACCTTCATGTGTCATTCCTTTCTGCTTATTCTGATGCAAGACGTACCTGTTCGTTTTCCTTGATCGGTTTTGTAGTCGTTGTGATCACATACTCATAACCTTCCAAAGCTCCGGTCACTGCTGATTTTGTATCATCTGATGTGATAACATCCACATCCACACGTCTCGCATAGTAACGGTTTCCAAGCGGTGTGCTCTTTGACTCTATGATCAGAATGAATTTTCCATTGGAATCTTCCCGGATAGCACTCGTCGGTACGATCGTGTCATAGTTGGAGCTCTGCTCCCCGATAGACAGTGTATAGCTGTCTCCGACTGACACATCCCCTTTCATCTCGCAGATGATCATACTGTTGGAGCGGTTCTGTGGATCTTTGCGGATGGCTGACACGACTGCGGAAACATCATTTCCGTACCAGTTATTCAGTATTTCCGCTGTATCTCCGACTCTGACCTTCTTTGCCTGATTTTCAGTCACAGAGAACTGTAACACATACGCTTTGTTTTCCGGCTGAATGGTCATCATGACATCGTTGGCGTTGACTGTAGTCCCTGCTGTCACTGCAATATCAGTAACAGTTCCTGATATTGGTGATGTGATCTCTGTTCCGATGGATTTCGCCTGTAATTTTGCTACTTCTTCCTGCAGATCTGTCATTGTTTTATAGGCAGATGCGATCGTCACCTCTCCACTGATCTTATCGGTCACTTTTTTCTGATCATTGGTTGCGCTGGTCAATGCTGAGTTTGCATCGGTCAGTGCCGCCGTTGCCGTGTTCAGCTGCGCCTGCAGATTGTTCGCTTCCGCTGTGTTCGTGCCAGTCAGTTTTTTCACGGAAAGATTGTAGTTTGCATTGCTCAGAGCATTCTTGCTGTCGGTTGCTGCGGACTTTGCGGAATCGTAGGAACCCTGAACTTTGTTTAAGTTCGCCTGACAGGTGTTAAATGTGGACTGGGCAGTATCTAACTGGCGCTTTGCCTTATTCATTGCTAATTCAGCCGCATCCATAGCATCCTTTTTTGACGCTTTTTTTGTAGCATCAGTTTCATCGTTATATGCTTTTTTTGCAGCATTATACTCTGCCACAGCCTCATCATACGCACTCTGTGCGCTCTGCAGACCTGAAAGCGCCGTATCATACGCACTCTTCACCGGTGTATAAGCACTCTCCGCACTCGTCAGGCTGTCCTGCGCCTCACTGTTCTTTTTTTCTGCATCTAACACTGCCTTTTCCTCTGCAGTCGTGTCTGCTGTTGAGTTGCTGACCGCATCGATCTGTGCTTTGATCTTATCGACACTTGCCTGTGCAGCATCCACTGCAGCCTGCGCATCCTTCACTCTCTGATTTGCTGCTGCGATCTCATTTTGTTTCTGGGTGAGGCTAGATCCCTTTCCAGCCTCAATGCTCTGGCGCTCTGCCACTGTGATCCCTGCGGTAAGCACTGCAGATTCATAGGCTGCCTGTGCCTCGTTTAAACTCTTCTTTGCAGCATCTAACTCATCACTGTCTGTATCCTCTAAGGTAAACAGTAAATCTCCGGTTGCTACTTCCGCATCCTTTTTCACGTTGACCGTTGCGATCTTCCTTGTCTCCTCGATCGTGACGGAATAACTCTCACTCGCCTCCACAGAACCGCTTCCGCGCACCTTGGAAGTGATCTGACCGCTTGTCACCTGCTGTGTGCTGACTTCCACAAGCGAATAATTCATGATCGTATTGGAAAAAAAGGTAAGTATCAGCATCACCAGTAAAAATATAATTGTGATATTCTTTATTTTATCTTTTCTATCTGTCATCTTTTTAACTCTCCATTTTCTATCCTTTGACACCGCCCTGATAAGCGATACCTTCTACCAGCTGATCCTCACCGTATAAGAAAATCAAAAGGCTTGGGATCATGTAAAAGGTCGCCACTGCAAATGCCAGTCCCACTTCCTGCGCATTGATCTTTGACAAAAAGATCGACAGCGGGTATTTATCTGTATCGTTAAAAAACAGCAGTGGCTGTTCTACCATATTCCAGTAATCCATAAATACCAGGATCGCACAGGTTGTGATCACGCCCTTACAGATTGGAATACATATCTTTGTAAAGACCTGAAACTCGTTGGCTCCGTCAATCTTCGCCGCCTCGATGAGCGGCACTGGTATTCGTCTCATATACTTCGTGATCAGGTACACACTAAACGGTGAAAAAATACCCGGAAGCCATATACTCCAGTTCGTATCCAGTAGCTTCATCCAGTTTAAGACCAGATAATTTGGCACCAGTGTAACCTGATATGGCATCATCATTAAGATCACATATGCAAAAAAGACGATTGCGGAAAGTTTTCCTCTGGTCCTTGTGAAGCCATATGCGGCGAGCACTGCCACCACCAGCTGGAATACCACGATCGGCACCACTAAGATCACGGAATTCCAAAACTTCAACAGATAGTCCGGACTCTTAAATAACACGGTCGCATACTGTGAGAAAGTCACCATATCCGGTATAAATTTGAGGTTTACCGTCTGAGAGATGTACTGCTTGCCCCCGGTATCCGTTTTCTGGAAAATGGAACCATAGTTGGAGGTGATCTCCGCTGCCGACATAAACGAATTGCTGATGGTAAGAACGATCGGCATGATAAAAATCAGCGCCGTAACCACTGCGATCACCGTCAGGCAGATGCGGATACATAATTTTTTTCGTTCTGATCTCTTTTTCATTCTTCCTCCAAATCCTTTCCAAAATGATGTTCCACCCAAAATAAAATTCCCATAATGACGATCATCACAAAGGACATATAAATTGCTGCCGTGGAAAGTTTCTGGTAATCTGCCGAAGCAAACGTATTGTTCATATAATGCTGCAGCATATAAAGTGCACCGTACGGATACTCGCCTGTCAGAAGATAAATCTCACGGAAAACCTTAAACGAATTGATCATGGAAAGTATCGTAACAAACATGATCGTCGGTGACAGATACCGCAATTTAACATGCAGGAATATCTGCCAGCGGTTTGCCCCGTCCAACTCTGCCACCTCGATAATATCCTTTGGGATATTTCCCATCGCAGACAAAAAGAGGATCATATTGTAACCTAAGTTTTTCCATAAAAACAGCAGAATAATGACCAAAAGACCTGCTGAAGATTTCAGCCAGTCCACCTGTCCTCCGCCGAACTTCTGCACTGCCACATTCACAACACCATTGTAATCAAAAAGCACCTGCCAGATCAGCACGATAGACGCTGTCGGCACCATAAGCGGAGTCAGAAAACAACTCCGCAGTTCACTTTTTAACGGAATGCCTGCATCCAGCAGAAATGCGAGTGCCATGCCAAGGATCACGGCAAGCGGCACTGCCACTACCGAAAAAAATAGTGTATTTCCAACTGCTGTCCGGAATGCCCCATTTTGAATGACATTGATGTAATTTGTCAGTCCCACAAACTTTTTTGCCACCGGATTATTCACAAAGGAAAAATAGATCACTACAAGAAATGGGAGTACAAAAAATAACAGTACTCCCAGAACGCTCGGTGCCAGGAACGCTCCTGACACCAGCCTATGAAACCATGATTTATTCTGTTTTTTTATAACCTTACTAAAATCCTTTTTCTTACTTCGTCTCACTTAAATATACCTGCATTCTGCTCTGGATAATTTTTGCCACATCCTCTGCGGACTTCTGTCCTGAGAAATAGGCTGCTGCCTCCTCATTGATGATATTGGTGATATCATCAGAAACGGCACCGGAAACAGCGGTTGTATTGTATACAAGATCTTTTACCTGATCTACATCCTCCTGTGTCGCCGGCTGGATCTCAACTTCGAATTCCCCCCAGCCCCAGGTACTTCCGCCGTCAGAGTCTGCTTTCATTGCGTTCTGACAATATTTTTCAAAATCGTCTTTTCTAATGGAAAATCCATAAGTGTAATCACTGTCGCCGTCGCTGCTCTTCTTTGGCAGATAAAATGTCCTTAAAAACTGCCATGCACCATCGACATCCTTACAGCTATTGGAAATTCCAATAATATTGTTCAGACTCAGCATTGCTCCGTTTCCCTCGCTGGTCGGATAACCGATAAATGTTGTCGGACCTCCAAAAATCGCACGGTACATCTGTACCTGCTCAAAATCACTGAGATAATAAGTATCTAAAAGCTGTTTTCCCTGACTCAGCAGAACCGTGCTGTCTTCCATATCATCTCTATATTCAAACTCTTCCGGGAACATATTTGCAAAATCCAGTACATCTATAAATTCCTGACTGTCAAAATTACAGCTTGCATCCTCCCAGTTGATAAAATCATTATAGCCGAGACTCATCAGTGCTGTCAATGCAGACGTCCGGTCCATACCCCAGAAAAGCTGTGTTCCTTCCGGTTTGGATGCGAGCAGCGCCTTCATATCCGACACGGTCCATCCCGGTGTCGTTCCAACATCATCCGCTTTTCCGATCACCGTCTGTAACGTAAAGGTCTGCGGCAGGATCGCCAGTTTTCCATCATACTCGCATGCAGTGAGTACATTTGGAAGGAAATCATCTCTCGAAAGTTCCGTGTCTTTGTCCAGCAGTCCATACAGATCCACATTTAATCCTTTGGATGCAAAATTGATTGCCTGGGAATAATCGTTAAAAAGCACCAGATCAATGTTGGAATCCGATGTCACTGCCGTGTTGAAGCTGTTCACTGCATCCTCGTACTCCTCTGCGCCGTCTCCATAAGACTTCATTGTGATATGATACTTATCCTGACTCTTGTTAAATGCGATCACCTTCTCCTCCGCGTCTGAACCTGTCCACATGCAGGCGAGTGTGAGATTTACGGTATCTGCCACTTCACTGGCATCCACTTCTTTGATCAGTGCGATCTCCGTCTGGTTTCCGTTGGAGTTCCAGTTCTGAAGATAAGCTGCGATTCTTCCATCGGACAGGACTCCGTAGCTGCTCACGCTGGAGCTGGAAATATTACAGTCCATCCAGCTGAAAAATTCCTCTTTTTCCTTCGTATCCAGATTGTACTTATAAACACTGCTGCCCTCTGTGACCAGCAGATTCTTCTCATCTAACACAGAGACTGTATCGGAAGGGACTTCAATTGCCTTGTCTGTCTGTTCTTTCATTGCGCCGACATCTAACGGCCGCAGCTCACATCCGGCATCCCCATATCCGATGGAGGCAACCGTTCCGTCCGCAAGCCCGACCAGTCTGGATGTATATCCATCCGATGGGATCCTGCCCTTCTGGCTGCCGTCCTCTCCTATTACGAGTGTAAAATATTCATCTGAGCTGACGCTGTTGCCACTGTCATTATTGGACCAGGTATTCAGGGCAAGATAAAGGTTTCCCTCCTTATCCACTGCTATCCCGTTACAGCTTACATTCTCTGCATTTGCTCCGAGATCCATGTCCTGTTCAAACGCAATATTTCCGGATGTGTCCACTTTGAGAATGGAAGAGGTCTGAATGAATCTCGCATTCTGAGCCAGCAGAAATCTGCCATAGTTCACATTGCCGTTCTCATCCGTATAATCTTTTGCATAATAATCATTCCAGTCCTTTTCTGCATCCTCGGCACTGTATCCCCACTGGTCTGCCATATAACTTAACACATCATCCAGTGTTGCGTCAGAATAATCCTCGGTGACACTCGACTCATCCATCTGGTTCTTCGTCACAAACAGGTAAACCTCTCCGCTGTCTGCCACGGTATATCCTGACACCCAGCTGCTGTTTCCACTGCCGTCACTCTGCGCCTGCTCATAAAGCTGTGCATTTTCTCCGGTTATCAGATTATAGGAATACAGTCCGGATTTTGTGTAGTCCGCATTGCTGGAAGTGTAATACATCACATCTCCCTTAAACTGTATATTACTTGTCGTATCATTAAAACTGTCCGGCAGATCACTCAGATAATCTGCTTTGAAATATCTCTTATTTCCGTCTGCGGATGTGCTGTTGCCGCCACCGCCACAGGCAGTGAGCCCTGCTGTCATTGCGACTGTAAGTGTCAGTGCCACCGCCTTTCTCCATAAACTTCGGTTCATATGCGTTCCTCCCATAAAATGCCGCTTTCTGCGGACGTTTTTTCTATAATTTCAGAATATAGAAGTCCTTATGGAAAAGCAAGATACAAAAGTTTATGAAATTCTTAATTTTGTCTGAATGGAAATTTATGGATCAGATTCCATGTTGGCAGTGCATTTCCCTGATTTTAGATAGTGGTGAATGTTTTGTTAGAGATTTAGAGCCTATCGAATATCTTGCTGCTTATGATCAAAATGACAGATTGAATTATGATTGGGAACTTATTATGCATTATGCTCCTAAAAAAATTTACTATGCGCATGCGAATGAAAAAATACTGTAATTGACAACTTTCACTTGTAGCAGGCATTCATCCCTTAACCGTGAGTTCCATAGTGCAAATTGCAGATTTTGTAGTGCGATCCATAGCGTTGACTGGGCAAATATAAGCGTCCTCTCACAAGTCATTCACAGCGTAAATGAAAGAAAAACGGTACAGACAAATATGATTTCCTTTGTGAGCCATGGAGATAAGACTCTTCAGAGGCTTATCGGAATGCCCGGCGAACAGGAACATCATATTTCGTCTGTACCGTTTTTCTTTTCATAAACCTATAAGATCACGACTTGTGAGAGGACACTTATATCTGCCCCTCACAACCTATAAAAGCACCGCAGAATCTGCGACACTACGTCCGTTAAACTCCGGTTATACACGCTTTCTAAAAGTTTTATAAAATATCAGCAGATCGCATATACATTTTACTTTATAAATGCTATTCTTAATCCATCGCAGATGTATTGCAGTCATTCAATGACTGCATCTTTTATCTTATCTGTGTTTATACATTCGAAAAAATCTGGCATATCGCCTCATTTTTCAACCATCATAACCACATATCTACGAAGGAGGACACATGACCTTACACACAAATCTATCCTTTGAAACTGCAACCGGCAGTATTGACTATCCATTTACAAATGACTATATGTTTCGTGCTATTTTACAGAAGGACAAGCAGGTGCTGAAAGCATTGATTGCAGCTTTGCTACACCTAAAAAAAGAAAGTATTCACGATGTGGCCATCACAAACCCAATCGAGCTTGGTGCTGCGATTTCAGACAAAGATTTTATTCTGGATATCCGCGTCAATCTGAATAATGAACAGCTTATCGACCTTGAAATGCAGATGTCTAACGAATACAACTGGTCAGAACGTTCCATCAGCTACGCAGCAAGAAGCTTTGACCAGCTCAATTCCGGGGAAGAATACAAAGAAGTGCTTCCGGTTCACAGTATTGGATTCTTAAACTTTACATTATTTGAAGATCAGCCCGAATTTTTCGCTACTTATGAACTTCGAAATAAAAAAACAGGGCATCTTTACAGTAGTAAATTTTCCATCCATGTGTTAGACTTAACTCGGATAGACCTTGCCACAGCCGAGGATCAAAACTATGAGATTGACCGCTGGGCGAAACTTTTTAAAGCTAAGACATGGGAGGAACTCAGAATGATTGCAAAGAACAACCCAGATTTATTGCAGGCTTCCAATGATCTTTACACTGTCAATGCTGATGAAATCATCCGGCAGCAGGCGAGAGCACGTGCAGATGCGGAGTTTTGGGAGCGAAATAAAAATGCTAAAATTAAACAGCTGGAAGATACGATTATTGAACAGGATAATACAATCGCTGAAAATCAAAAACTGCTAGCTGAAAAGGATGCAGAATTACTTCGTCTTCAGAAAGAACTCGCAAAACTAAAACAGCTTTAACCAGAGTTTCACTTATATGCTTGAAGCAAAATATAATATAAGTAATATGGCTTCTGGAAATTTAGTGAAAAAGCTGGGCTTTCAAATTGATGGAGAGCTTAGAAACAGAAGAATTGGAATTGAAGATGTGTAATTGTGATTAAAACCGTCCATGTTCATAAGTTGTCAGATGAAATGTTTTATCGCATAGAGGTGGAAATAACCGTGAGTTCCATAACATAAATTGCAGATTCTGTGGTGCAATTCACAGCGTGAATTGGGCAAATATAAGCGTCCTCTCACAAGTCATTCGTGTAGAGTAGGCGGATGAAAATTTCATCCGCCCCTCATCAAACCGTGCATGAGG
>ERZ791843.116-NODE-116-length-72470-cov-7.25695_pt1 | contig 72470 bp, 72 predicted proteins | sample MGYA00510290_ERZ791843 | MGnify/ENA primary metagenome ERZ791843 (study PRJEB30046, sample SAMN00715254) | human gut metagenome | study: EMG produced TPA metagenomics assembly of the A metagenome-wide association study of gut microbiota in type 2... | reverse complement strand
CCGCCGATGACACCTCACGCCCCTCCGGGGTGGCCGTACAGTGAATTACCAGATACTTCAACTTTGCCATGCCTACGCCTCCTGTTTTGCCTGACTGACGGTTATCTTCACGGTCCTGGCCTTGTCGGAGTCCAGCGTCAGGGTGACAGCCCCGCTCTTGTCCTTTCCCGTCGTATTGGCTGCGGCGGAGATACGGATACCGTTATCCGTCGGGGACACGGTAAAGCCCGCAGGGGATGCGCTCACGCTGTACTCGCCGGATGCGGTCACGGCAACATCCTGGCTGCCGCCTTCCGGCTTGATGGTCACCGCGGTCGGAACGGCAGACAACTTTTTCTCCGCGGGCTTGAACACCGGATTCGAACGTTTGTCCAGCACCACCACCTCCTCACCGAACGCGATGTTCGTATCGGCCTTCATCAGCATCTTGAAGAAGTACAGTTCACTGGCATTCGAGATTTTATCAATCTGAATCACGTCCTCGTCATCCTGCAGGTTCACCGCCGCAAACAGGTTACCGCCGGCATCGGGCGAACAAAGGGTGCAGACAATCAGGTCATCAGGCCAGGCGGCAAGGGTCTCGATGGTAATGCCCTTGTAGCGGCGGGCATTCACGTCGGTTTCGCTTGCATTCTTGGCCTCGCGCTGGGTCAGTTCGTCGTCATACTTGTCAAAGTCGTTCACGCTCATCAGGATGCGAAGGTCCGGGTTGTTGCGGATAGCTACGGGAATCTTCACGCGCAGAGCCTTCAGGCGGCCCAGCATGGTCGATTCCGCACTGTCCACCACAATAACCTCGGTGTCCTTGGCCATTTGGGTCAGGATGCCGTTAAACAGGTGGTCGTCATCATCCCCATATTCGCCGTTCACATAGTGGTCACCCAGTTCAAATTGCACCTGTTTGGCCAGCTCGGCAAGCAGGGCGTTCTGCGCTTCGGGCGGAAGTTCCGAGAATACCAGGTTGCCCTTCGGCTGCCACTTGCGCCAGATGTTCTCGAACGTGCGGGGGTTAAATACCGTAAAGGCCATGAAGTCCACCGGGTCAAGGCTCTTTTCGTCGTAGTTGAAGTTGCCCTTTGAATCTTCCACACCGGGGTTTTCCTTACGCTTCTGAAGCATCCTGCCTGTCTTCAGGCGGGGCAGGCTGATTTTCTTCTCCACACCGGGAATCACCATAATCAGCCCCTTTTCCACAATCTCATTGCTCGTTGCGGCAAGCGTCAGCAACTGCTCCAGTACCTCGCCGCTGTAATTCGTGTTTCTTACAATTATTGCCATATCTCAATCACTTTTTACGTTTGTCCTTGATTTCACGCATACGCCTGTTCCAGGGGCTTTCTTCACCGTCCGGTTCCAGGTGCAGGTCTTCCATCACACGGCGCTTCACCGGCAATTGGGCCAAAGCCTTTTCGCCGTTCTCGCGGTCATTTGCCAGAAGGTTCTCGTAGATGGGACGGGTCGTCGCATCGATGCGTCCATCCTTCTCTGCCGCGTCAAGCAACTGCTTGCGGGCGGCAATGTCATCGGCAGCGGCCTTGTCCTCGTAGGTCTTCACCTTCGCCTTCAGGTCGGTGTTCTCTTTCGTAAGGATAGGTACCTTGCCGGCCTCTTCCTCCAGTTGGTCCATCAGGCGGAACACATCCGCATCACTCGCGCAGTCCTTGAAGCGCGGGCGTTTCTTTACGTCTTCCAGATTCATGTCTTCTCTGTTGTTTTGTGGCTCAACGAGCCGGTTATTGAATAAAGTATATATCTGCGCCGGTGTACTGTCGACCGGCACGGGGTCTGCATCATAGATGCCGTCTATAAAACCGAGGTCCAAGGCTTCCTTGGCGGTCAGCCAATGGTCCTCGCCGTCAAAATAGGTCTGTTTCACTTCTTCCTTGCTCATGCCCAGCCGCTCGGCATAGATTTCACTCAAGCTGCCTTCCAGGCTTTCTATCTCTTCCATGCAACGCTGCAGGTCCTGTTTGTTGCCGTAGCATCCGCCGCTCACACTGTGCAGCATCAGCCGGGCATACCGGCTCATCTCCACCGGCTTGCCGCAAAGGGCTATCACACTGGCCATACTGGCGGCTATGCCATCCACATAGATGCGGATGTCCGCCTTGCTCTGGCGCAGGGCGTTGAATATCGCAATACCGCTGTACACTTCCCCGCCGTTGCTGTTTATGCGTATATGGATGCGCCGGCTCACCCGCTCGGCTTCCATCAGTTCCTGTGCTATGCGCCCGCTTTGCACCTCGGTATAGTCCCCGATGTCCCCGTACAGGAATATCGTGCTGATACCGTCATCGCTTGTTGTAATATTGAAAAATCTGCTCATCGTCATGTCTTTACCTGCGGTTTCCCCGCGTTTCGATGGTGCGAAAATAGGACATTCCCATGGCACGGGGAAACCGCGTTTTTATCATGCCGGTTTCCGGTGTTATCATGCCGCTGCAACCCGGCATCATGCGCGCAGCCTTTTACAAAGACCGCTTTTTGATGCAATTTTGTAACGTGATTTACAATTAAAAAGGACGATTTATGGCAGATTTGACGAATGCCCAGAAAAAGGAATGGGCAAAGACTTTGTACCTCAAGGAAAACCTCACACAGCAGGAAATTGCCGACCGTGTGGGCGTGTCGCGGGTGTCAGTATCCAATTGGGTTCGGGCCGGGAAGTGGGAGGAACAGAAGGTGGGGCTTACGCTCACAAGGCAGGAACAGGTGGCTAACCTCTACCGGCAGGTGGCCGAAATAAACAAGGCCATCGCCGAACGGCCCGAGGGGGAACGGTTCCCCTCATCCAGAGAGGCTGACATTCTCGGGAAACTGTCGGCGGCCATACGCAACATGGAGCAGGAAGTGGGCATTGCCGACATCATCAGTGTTTTAACCGGACTCATCGACTGGGTACGGGCGGCCGACCTTGAAAAGGCAAAGGAAATCACCCGGCTGGCCGATGCGTACATTAAAGACAAATTATAAAGGGACAGACAATGAAACAGACTGACAGACTCGCTCTCCTGGATTGGGAGAAGTACAAAGAAGACATCGCAAGGGCTACACCGGTCGACCGGAACATGACGGCAGCCGAACGGGAAAAACACCGGGAATATCTTGAGAAACATCCTATAGAATGGATAAGGTTCTTTTTCCCGAATTATGCCAAATCTGAATTCGCCGATTTCCAGAAAAAGGCTATCCGGCGGATCATTGCACACGATGAATGGTTCGAGGTTCTGTCCTGGAGCCGTGAGCTGGCCAAATCCACAGTCACCATGTTCATCGTCATGTATCTCACGCTTACCGGACGCAAAAAGAATGTTATACTGACCTCCAACAGCAAGGACAATGCGGTGCGCCTGCTCGATCCCTACCGGGCAAATCTCGAAGCCAACGGGCGCATCATGGCATACTACGGCAAACAGGAAATGCCGGGTTCATGGACGGAGGACGAATTCACCACCAAAGGGAAGGTTTCGTTCCGGGCACTGGGTGCCGGGCAGTCGCCGCGTGGTTCGCGTAACGAGGCCATACGTCCTGACGTGCTGCTGGTCGATGACTTTGATACGGACGAGGACACCAAGAATCCGGACATCATCCAGAAGCGCTGGGACTGGTGGGAAAATGCGCTGTACCCCACACGTTCCATTTCCGAACCTACACTGGTCATCTTCTGCGGAAACATCATCGCCAAGGACTGCTGCGTGGTGAGGGCGGGCGAAATGGCCGACTCCTGGGACATCGTGAACATCCGCGACAAAAACGGTTTTTCCACATGGCCGGAAAAGAACTCGGAAGAGGACATCGACCGCACACTGTCCAAAATATCCAAAAAGGCGGCACAGGGAGAATATTTCAACAACCCGATTTCCGTGGGCGAGGTATTCGAGAACATTTCATACGGCAAAATACCGCCTCTCTCCAAATTCAAGTTCCTCGTGGTGTATGGCGACCCGGCACCGGGCGAAAGCAAGGGTAAGAAAGGTAAATCCTTCAAGACGGTTTCGCTCTGTGGCAAATTGGGCACCAGGCTCTATGTCATCAAGACTTTCCTGGCGCAGGCGCTCAATGCGGAGTTCATTGACTGGTATGTTCGGATGCTTGAATTTGTCGGGGGCAAGACCAATGTCTATTGCTACATGGAGAACAACAAGCTGCAGGACCCTTTCTTCCAGCAGGTGTTCAAACCGTTGGTGGCAAAGGTGCGCCGCGAACAGAAGATTGCGCTGTTCATCCGGGGCGACGAGGAGAAGAAGACGGACAAGGCTACGCGTATCGAAGCCAACCTCGAACCGCTCAACCGCGAAGGGAACCTCATCCTCAACGAGGCCGAACGGGACAATCCGCACATGAAGGAACTGGAGGACCAGTTCAAGCTGTTCACACTGACCATGCGCTATCCGGCCGACGGACCGGATGGGGTCGAAGGGGCAAACCGCATCATCGATGAGCTGATCAGGCGCATTGAACCGCCCGTATTCCGTTCACGGAAGGATGTAAGAAAGCGGAACAAGAAAAGATTATGACAACTCTAAATTAGAAAGGAGACGAATATGGAGATTAATAAAATTTACAACGAGGATTGTTTGGAAGGCATACAAAAAATTGCATCGGCAAGTATAGATACTATAATAACCGACCCTCCTTACTTTATTGGAATGACACACAATGGGAAAAAAGGGGATTATAATGACTTGATTATAATGAAACCTTTTTTCGATTCACTTTTCAGTGAATTTTCAAGAGTGATAAAGGAGAATGGGAAGGTATATATATTTTGTGACTGGCGTACTTATGCCTTTTATTATCCTTTATTGTTAAAACATATTAGTGTGCGAAATATGCTTGTATGGGACAAGATAAGCGGTCCAGGTAGTAGCTATGCCTTTACTCACGAATTGATATTATTTGCCGAGAAAGACACTCCATGCATGAAGGGGAGTAATATTTTTCGGATTCCCGGTTTTTCTGCAGGAGCGAAAAAAACGAATGGAGAAATGCTCCACCCGACACAAAAACCTGTGGAAGTCATAGAAAAACTTATTACGGATTCTACTAAAGAAGGTGATTTAGTACTTGACTGCTTCATGGGGTCGGGTACAACCGCAGTAGCTGCAAAAAAACTTAACCGGAATTTTATCGGCTTTGAAATACAAGAAAAGTATATCACTATATCTGAGAATCGATTAAAGCAAGTCGAAATACTACCGACTTTCAATTTTTAATAATCTTAGCAGACCGATTATGAGCAAATTTGTAGAACTCACCGATTACGATGCAAGCATCTACCGCGACATCCTCGACGCACTGGTGCGCGAAGACGAAACGGTCATTGAGGTTTGCGAGGACAGGGCCATCGCTGAAATGCGGTGTTACTTGAGTAAACGCTACGACTGCAACAAGATTTTTGCGGCCACCGGCGAGAACCGGAACCAGCTCGTGCTGATGATGGTCATCGACATGGCGGTCTATCACATCTTCTGCATCCATAACCCGCAGAAACTCTCCCAGGTGCGCAAAGACCGGTATGAACGGGCGGTGGAATGGATGAAGGCGGTGGCCGACGAGGATATTTCAATCGAAGGGGCTCCGCTGCTGCCCGAGGAACAAAGGGCGGGCAGGGCGGATTTCCGCATTCAAAGCAACCGCAAACGAACGAACCACTGGTAAACAAGCAAGCATCATGAAAAAGAAGAACAGAAAAAGAAACAAAGCCGGCATCATCACCGTAGGGGGAAATTTCGCTTTGCCGGGACAGAAGAAACCGAATGTGATTGTGCTCACACAGCCCAAACGCTTCGGACTGGACATTTCCGATTACATGGCAGCCGTCAGGGCAGCCGAGAATGTCGATTTCTCACGCCGTTACAAACTCTATGACCTCTACGAGGATATTCTGATGGATACGCACCTTTCCTGTGTAATCGAAAAGCGCAGGAATGCCGTGCTGTGCTCCAACATGGAGTTCCGGGTGGACGGGAAACCGGACGATAAAATCAACGAGCAGATACAGTCGCCCTGGTTCAACCGGCTGGTAGGCGACATCCTCGATGCTAAGTTCTGGGGGTTCTCGCTCTGCCAGTTCCACAAGCTGCAGGAGTGGGTGGATTACGACCTGGTGCCGCGCAAGCATGTAGATCCGGTCAGGGAACTCATTTTGCGGCACCAGACGGACACTACCGGCCATTCCTGGGATGAATATACCGACCTGCTTTTTGTGGGTTCACCGTCCGATTTGGGCCTGCTGGCCAAAGCGGCTCCTTGGGTCATTTACAAACGTAACACCACGGGCGACTGGGCACAGTTCTCCGAGGTATTCGGCATGCCTATCCAGGAATATATCTATGACTCCGATGACGATGAGTCCCGCCAGCGGGCCATGGAGGATGCGGCGAATGCCGGAAGCCTGGCGCAGTTCTTTCATGCCAAGGACACGGAACTCAAACTTACGGAAGCCGGAAACAAAACAGGGTCTGCCGATGTCTATGAACGCCTCTGCGAACGGTGCAACAACGAAATCTCCAAGCTGATACTGGGCAATACGCTGACCACCGAATCGTCCGAAAAAGGCACACAGGCTTTGGGTACGGTTCATAAAAAGGTGGAGGACAAGGTGCTGGAGGCTGACCGGAAGTACGTGCTCAACGTGCTGAATTACGACATGACGGACATTCTGCTGCGCATGGGCATCAATACTGAAGGGGGGACATTTTGCTTTCCGGAACCGAAGGAAACGGATGCCGGTACCAAAATATCCATCCTTACGCAGCTGAAGAAAAACTTCAACATCCCCATCGATGACGACTATCTCTATGAGGAATTCGGTATCGACAAACCGGCCAACTACGAGCAGCTGAAGGCGGAACAAAAGACGGCTGAACAAGCCGCCCGGATTCCAAGCCCGAAGAAAGAGCCGGAACCGGCGAATAAGGGACGGGATGATGAACCGACACCGAAACAGAAAAGAAACTTCCGGAACTGGCTCAAAGGTTTTTTCGTGAAAGCCCCGGCAGACGGGGCAGCTTTAGACTGGTAGTCGACAGACTGTATGCGGCTGACAATGGCAACATCTCCATGGAGTTTGACTTTTCCGAAGAGGTGCTGCGGCGTGCCTTGCTGAACATATACAGCAGGGACTTTCATCCGGCAACCGAAATCGAAATCAACCTGTTCAATGAAATATGGGCAACGATGGACAAGGCGGCAAAGGAAGGGTTCAGCAAATCCAAGGCCATTACTCCGGACGAGGATTTCAGAAATGCCATACTCCGGAACAATGCCGTATTCTCGGCATTCAAGGTACATCGTATGCAGAATGACATGGCACGGCTTTTATTGGATTCAAACGGCATTTTAAAACCGTTCGACAAATGGGTACAGGAAGTCTTGCCCATTGCTTCCCATCAGGTTCGTCACTGGCTGCAGACGGAGTATGACACGGCGGTCATCCGGGCGCATCAGGCGGCTGACTGGCAGCAGTTCCTGCGCGAACGCGATATTCTGCCCAATCTCAAATGGCTACCGTCCACCTCCATTCATCCGGGAGCTGACCACCGCCCATTTTGGAATACCATCCGACCGATTGACGATCCGTTCTGGAACAACCACCGACCGGGCGACCGGTGGAACTGCAAGTGTGACCTTACAGCCACCGATGAAGCGCCGACAGCAGTACCGGACGAAAATGGGCAGAATAAGGCACATGACGGTCTGGAAAACAATCCGGGAAAAGACGGCAAACTGTTCTCAGACAAACACCCCTACGTTACTGAAGCGTATCCGGGAGCAAAAAAAGCCGTGGACGCACTGACCAGACGCATCAACGAGATGATAGCCGAAATGTCAGACAACCTGACGCTGGAGGAAAAAACCGACATCGCCCGCAACAATCTCAAGATAGAAAAGGCACTCGGCGTTACCAAAGGTAAGCCGATGACATACGAACAGGCAAACAAGGGAAAGGAAAATCCAAAATTCGGAAAAGAGGAAGGATACCGCGTGAATTGCCAGACCTGCACCGTAACACACATGCTCAGAAGGTTAGGGTTTGACACCGAGGCAAAACCCAACATCAGACAAAGCGCATACAATGAAATGGCAAAACAAGGTATCACATGGGAAGAACGTTTCCTGAACCGGGATGGAACAAAGCCGGATTATGACTATACCTATAAATGGCAGGTCAGAAAGGGGTATCAAGTAATGAACGCAAACCGACTGAAGGAATACTTCAGGGAAAAATTCAGAGAGGACGGAATATACGAGATATATTGTGCCTGGAAAGGCGGCTCTGCACACGTGTTCTGCGCAGAGGTGACTGAAGGGAAGACAAGGTTCTTCGATCCGCAAACCGGAAAGGATGATGTCAGCAATTACATACAGAGCATGAAAGCCAACCGCGTGGGAGTGATAAGAATAGACAACAAACTGATAAATCCTAAAATCATGGGACTATTTATCACCAAATAAACGGGAAGAAAGTGTCAGCCCCTCCTCACCGTCCACCAGACGACAGGACTGACCGTCGAACAGAATAAAGGTAGGAAGACCGACAGGCAACTCAAAACCATCCCCGTCAACACAGCCCACAGAATAGATGCTTCCTTCAGGGGAACTGGCTGATAAAACAACGGAGTTATAACCGTGGATGTTTGCTAATTCTGACACTTGTTCCGGTATATTCATAACGCATAAAAGGCATATTGGAAGCCTCGGTTGCAAAATTATAAATTATTCTTGAATTACTGATGATTATGGACATAAAAGATTTTACGGAACTGATAAAGCGGAAACGTAACAGACTGGACAGTATGATGCGCCGCAAACTGCCCGTCGCCGTTGGCCGCATGGCAAAAGACCACTTCCAGGACAATTTCCGGCAGGGTGGCTTTGTGGATGGAGGATTCCACCCTTGGCCCAAAGCCAGACGTCTCTCCTCGGGCGGTACTGATGCCGCCAGCAACTACGGAACGCTGCTCTCCGGCAGGAAGCATCTCTTCAAATCGGTCGGATACACGCCTGCCGACTATCGGGTGAGAGTGTTCAACGAGGAGGTCTATGCGCCCGTCCACAACTGGGGCGGCGAAATCGATGTCACCGTCACAGACCGCATGAGGCGCTTTGCATGGGCCAGGTTCTACAAGGCTTCGGGAAAAAGAAGAAAAGCCGGCACAGGGCAAAAGAAACGCGTCAAACGGCGTTCCAAACCGAAGGAACTGAATCCGCAGGCACAGTTCTGGAGGAACATGGCGCTTACCAGAAAGAAGAAACTGCACATCCGCATCCCGCAGCGCCAGTTCATGGGCGAAAGCGAAGAACTGAACCGGCGTATCAGGGAAAAGGTGGACCAGGAAATTACCAACATTTTAAACAAATAACGATATGGACGAAATTTTTATCGCAATCATGGAACAGATTGCACAGGAGCTGCCGGAACTCTCTCTCATTGACGAGGACTACGGACAGTTGGAAATGGGGGCGGAAGAGGACCAGTACCCGGTTACTTTCCCCTGCGTATTGATTGGAAATACCAGTTCAGACTGGCACGACCTCGGATACGGGGCACAGAAAAGCGAATCCGTACTGACCGTCCGGCTGGCCATCGATTGTTACGACGATACAAGCTACGCATCCGGCACGTATGACAAGGTGAGGGAAAGGCAGCAGCTGGCCGGAAAATTATACAGATCGCTGCAGTGCCTGCAATGCACGGACAACGCTTCGCCGCTGGTACGCGAGAAAAGCCGCTCGTATGCCATGCCGCATTATATCAAGGTTTATGAAATGACGTTCTCATTCACACTGCACGATGAATCGGCCATGCCGTCATCTTACGGGGAATAGCTCAAGCTGGGCGGCGGTCAGACGGGGGGCTTTCACCTTGGGCACGGGCTTCAGGTTGTAACCGGTATCCTCGCGTGATTTCCGGCGGATGATGGCCATGATGCGCTCTTCCGAAATGAAGAACTCCTGCCGGGACAACACTTTCAGGGCATCGTCAAAGCGCAGGCGCTGCACCTCCGTCCAGTAATAGTAACGGCGGCACAGGGCTGCATCACGGAGTTCAATCAGTTCCTTATCTCGTCCTTTGGCCATAAAAAAAAAGTTATTTACTGCAAAATTAGGCATTTGGCATATCAGGAAAAAGAAAAACGCCACAATCACAACGGATGCGGCGTTTTTTCTGTTTAGAGTGTGAACAAAATCACATGGTCAGCAGTTCGGTATCATCCTTACCGGGAACAAACGGTTCGATACGGGTAATCACCTTGCTTTGGACCTTCACACGTCCGCTGCCCAGGCAGACGGGACAGTTGCAGGAGGAAGAAGCCCCGTCCCGGTCCGTGTAAAAAATACGTCCTTTGCCCTCACAGCGTTTGCAAGCCATCACGTGTGGTGCGATATTCTTTGTATTTTCCATATCACAAACGACAGAATGAAGGTTCGATACGGCGCCAGACACCGTTCTCGTCACGCTTGTGGAAATAGTAGTTCACCGCAGTCTTGTACACCACATTGCTCTCACGGAAGAGGTCCATGATTTCGGTGTATTCGCTGTCGAAACGGTCCTCAAGTTCGTACAGCTTGCTCACCGACTTGTAGTCCAGATCACCCTGGCGGTTACGCTCGATCATGGTCATGCCGAGCTGGTACATCGGGTCATCGGTGCCAAGTTCCCGGCTCATGGCGTAGCGCTTCAGGTAATCCACCAGACGTTCGGCGGCGAGGTTGGCACGTTCATCGAAGCTCTTCACCTTGTTACTCCTCACTTCCAGCTTCATGTCACCGTCCACGATGGTGAAACTCGCCTGGTCATCCTTGCGGAGCTGGCCGTAGTCACGCATCAGGTCGCGGAAAGAGGCGGCTTCCTTCTCTACCCAGTCACGGAAGGCTTTCACGTCATCCACGACCGGAAACAGCCTGTTCTTCACTTCAAGCATGAACTGCGCACGGAGGCCCTCATAGGCATCGCGCCGGTTACGCTTGTTTTCCTTCTCTTCCTGCTGGAGCTGTTTCAGCAATTCTTTTCTGTCCTGTGCAGACAAGCTCTTTAACTGTTCTTTCAAGTCCATAACTAAAAAATTAAATGGTTGTTACTGTTGTTTATTCTCACATTTGCGGCGGATGGCACGTAGCTTCACCTGTAACGTGTCCAACGCCTCACAGTCAAGTTCTCGGAACTCCATGCCGGCGATACGGCTGTCCCGGCAGAAAGCGTTCACCCGATCCCAGTCGGCCGTGTCGATGCCCAGCAGCTGCATCTGGTGAAGCACCGCCGAACGCTTCTGACGGAGAATCTTCCGGAGCTCCTCACGGTAAGTGGGCGGCACCAACTTCTGCATGGCAGACACAGCGGCACTGTATTCCTTCAGCGTCATGTCACGAAGGCTTGTGGTCCGTCCCTCCGTGTACTGGGAAACAATGCTTTCCTTCAGTGCGTCACGATCCGATGTCGGAAGGCGGTTCAAAAGGCTGTAAAACGCCGAGTAATTCTCGGGCTTGTTTAACCGTTTACGGGTGTTGATGTCTATCTGCATGGTAATGTTATTTCTTTTTTAAAAATTTACCGCATCTGATACAATACTCTCGATAATGTTTAGTGTGATATTTATTAATATGCTTACTTCGCTTTTGACCACCTTTTCTCTTCATTCTGATATATAAAGTATTATTCCATGTAACTCGATAAGGCATGTGTCCACAAAAGAAGCATACAATACGTCCCCAAATATTCATTTTTGTTCTGTTTTGAGCCATACGGTAGATATTCAACCACCGTATGGCAATATTTATTTCTTCATTAAATCAATGCGCTCTTTCAAGGTAAGAAGGTAGTCGTGCATCTGTACTTTTTGAACCTCCATTAAGGCGACCTGATTTTCACCTGCTATTTCAATAGCGTCTTTTCGACCAAGGAACAGTACTAACTTATTATGTTTGTCCATCAACTCATTATATTCGATATACATACGGTCAAGAAGGGTATCAGCCACGTGATAAGCCTTCTCAAAGACATCTTTAGGTGACCAGCTTTCATAACCGTCTTCATACACCACCTTATAACCTTCTTCTACTGGTTCCATTGTTTTTGGAATAGCATCAGTAGGTAGATAAATTTTTCCACCCTTGCGAATTGCTGGTGTGGCTTGAACTAATTTTGTTCCAATATACTTTTTCATCATTGTTTCTATGGGTTTTACAAAGCCGCCCAAGGCTCATTTCTGTTCTTTTTTGAGGGTTATTTTATCACATCTGTTAATCGGTGTTTTTACTTCTTTCCCATACCACGAACACCAATAATATGGCTGAAATAAATTGGGTGAATGCGTGCAATATTTACATCTTTCACACAGGTGGATTCCATTCATTTTTAAGTTGATTTGAATTAATAACACTTTACGCAAAATAACCCCCTTGGAGTATTATAACATCCTTCGCCTGATTCAAACACCTTACCACATTTCTTACATCTTGGACGGGTGTCTATTGGTTTCAGTGCTTCATGGTAGGGTAAGCTTCCGGTGTTGGGTATGCCTTCAACAAATATCTCTTCAAGGCTGATACCCTTTTCTTTGGCTTTATCACCTGCTGCTATTACAATATCTTTCCACGAGTTAAATGACTTGGTTAAATCTCCTTCATCGTAACCATACCAACGTTCAGGGTCTTTATCTATTTCTGTTTGAGTAATAGAGCGGTAAAGTTCTATATCATCACCAGCTATTATTTGTAACGTCCCATAAAAATGTATAGCTTCGAAGCTAATTCCTCTAAATGTAGTTATAGTTACAATTGCTTTCATAATTTAACTTCTTTCGATTTTGCGTCACATTCATCAGTTCATATTCAAATCCCCACTGAACGGGACGGCATTGATGTCAGCCTTTCTCGTGTAGGCCTGCATGAGTGCCACGGAAAGCAGCGTATAGGCATTCTTATTCGCTTTGACAACCCCTGAAATAGAGCCGACAATATGTTTAGTCTTGCCGGTAATGATTGAGCCGACTGTCTGCTCAAGCCCGTCCGGACGGTCCTCACTGGCTGCAACGCTCATAAAAGCGCTAAGGTCATTCTCCTTACAAAAGTTGTCTACGTACTGGCAAAGTTCCTTTACTGCCTCTTTCTGTTTTTCTGTAATCATTTCAGTTAAATTTTAGTGGTTGATAATATGTTATTTTTCAAGAATATAATCGCACTCAAGAACTTTGACACCACCGTAAAATGTCACTTTGGACGTATCAGTGATACCAAAATGTTCTTTATCCGCAAAAATCATATTTTTCACACCGGACTTCATTTTCCGGATAATGTCCTTAGCCCTTTTATCAGTCCAGCCGTGAGCGGCAAAACCGGCCTTGAACTGGTAAGTGGTCGTTACGGCACCGTTCTGAATCCTGGTGGAAACAGTAACGGTACCCACACAATTTTCTATAACTTTCTTCTTTCCCATAATTTATATATTTGAAGGTTTCCAATCCACTGTTATAATCGCATCCAGCTCACCGCTGCCACCACACACCGGGCAGGGCACATGCACGTCCTCGCGGCTGCCCTTCTCCGTTCCCCAAAACCAGCCGTTGCCCTTGCAGTAACCGCACTTGTGACCGGTACTGACGAAGTTCTCACGGTTAGGCCCCTTACACATATAGGCGGGAGGACAAATCTCCAGCTGTTTCTTTATCCTGATCATGCCTGGCCTCCTTTCTGTTTCGGTCCAGCCACATTCCAATAGTCATAGGCGCCCTTCTCCCAGATCGTGTATTCACCAGTGGAACCCTGATAACGTCCCTTACTGAAGGCGACGTAGCCTTCCACCCATATCTTCAGATCGGCATCATACATCACGCTCGTGGCCGCATCACCTTTAGGATTCTTGCCGCGGGCATGGCTGATGAAAATAAACAGCTTGTCCGGAAACTCCTCCTTCAGCTGGATATAGTCACGGTACGTCATCTGTGTGTATTGGAAGCTGTCAATGATCACGATGTTAAAGCTTTTATGGCGGCGAAGCCTGAGCTTCAAAGTGGGGATGTCCTCCTTGATGAACGCCAGGTGGCGGCTCACCTCGGCCATACCAAAGCGTCGCAGGTTATTCTGGACTGTCAGAGAAGTACCTTCTTCCAGGGAGTTGAACGCCACACGGTCATACTTGCAGAGTTCCTTGCAGAGCTGCATCACGAAAGAGGTCTTGCCGTTACCGCTGTTGCCCCACACGAACCAGCAGCCCCGGACTTCCGGAGTGTCGAAGGCATCCTTCCATTTCCCCTCGAAAGGAAACACATCATACTTCTTGCTCAGAATGTCCCTGACATTCAAGGCACGCCTCATGCCGGCCTTTTTATTATTCTTTTTCTCTTCTTCCATGGTCAAAACAGTTTTAATTGCCGGATATTGTCAATTCGGTCAAGCACGGCCTGCCGTGCGGCACCCCGCATCTTCTCATGGCAGAGCATCCAGCCGAGTGCCCACAATAGGGCATTCTCACGGGTGGAGAACTGTCCCCATTTGCGCCCCGGGGCGAAGCCGCCGCCGGAACCGCCGACCTCCATGCGCACGCCGGAGGTCCACCAGCCGTCCTGCTGTCCCACAAGGGCGTCCAGGTAGTCGTGTCCATTACGGTAAACACTCACCGTCTCATATTCAGTCAGGACAGGATAATCGCTCCAGGGAGCGGGAAGCTGGTCGCGGCCGTCGATTTTCAGGTATTCAAATTTATTTTCCATATCCTTAAAATTACGTTTGAACGGCATTTGAACGGGGGTCATTCCCCCGTCATGCGTTTTACCTTATGAATGGATTTCTTGACGCGGCGCAGGTCAAAGTCACAGGCGGAAGCCTCTTTCATGACATAATCGATGCCTTTCCTGTCAGTCACCCCGTTGGCCGAACAGATGGCGTATACATCCCGCTCGTCAGTGGGCTCCAGTGCATAGAACTTACGTCCGATACGGCTGTAAAATTCCTTGTAACCCGGTTTCTGGTATTTAAGCCCGTTGCTGATGCGCTTGGCTATATAGTCGGTACTCAGGAAGACCACGCCGCATTTTTCCTCCAGCTTGTTGTACAGGCTGATAAAGTAGTGGAATACCGGTTCGGTAAGCTTGTCGGCTTCGTCAAATACAAGGAGCGGAGCGTCCATCTGGATAATGTCGTCAAGGATAAGGCTCCAGACCTCACGGATATTGCAGCCCTCCGTGCGTATGCCGACCGTGCGGGCTATCTCACGGACGAAATCACCTTTCTTCATGTCCTCGGAACAAAGAATATAGAAAACTTCCCTGTGTTCCTGAAGATAACTGCGGGCGGCGGTACTCTTGCCGCAACCGGCTTCCCCCGTCACCCAGGTGACATTGCGCCAGCGCTGCGCATCGGCAAGCACTCCGGTAATCTCCTGATAGGCACCGGTCTCCACAATCTGCCAGCCGGTAGGATTGACGCTCCCGACCTGTGAGGCTATATTGCGGAACATCTCATCGCTGATATTCTCATAACGTCCGTTCAGAATGTTGCTCACCGTTCCGACACTTGTGTTCTTAAGGCTGCCGGACGCTTTGGTCTGGCTCGGATATTTTGCCACATAAGCCCTCAGACTCTCGCTGATGGCATCCTTGTCTTCTCTTTTCAATTCACTCATATTTTTCTTATTTAAAATTTCCTGCTATAATTTTCCTACCACTTTGCGTACACTCACTTCCTTCTTCCCGAGCTGGTCCCAGGTAATGTTACTGATTACCTTTGTGGAACGTCCCAGGACAACCTCTTCCGGAGGCCGGCTGTATTTCTCTGTGCGGCGGTCTATCTGGCGCTGCACCTCGGCCGTGACACCTTTCAGGTTGGGGCTGCGCAGCCCGTGCTGTTCAGGCGCAACCCCATGCTCGTATTCGATGGACTTGGCTGCGACCTGACGTTCGATGCGGTCATGGACGTTGGCCTCCTGTTCCCGGCGTATGAACGCCGCCTCACCCTCGGTCTGGTCCTGGATTGCGCGATGAACCACCATGTACGGTTCGGCAACGCGTTCGAAGCGGAGAGCACCGCCCTTATCTTTCCAGTACAGCCGGACGCTGCTGAAATCATAAGGGTCATACTTGACATAGAACTGCCTGTAGGTATTACGGCGACGCCATTCATGGTCAGGAACACCGGGGGAGGAATAGACCTCGTAGGTGCGCGGCCTGCCGCCAACAGTGAACTCTATGCCGGCAGAGGTGAAAGTGCTCGGCCGGGAGGTCATAACCCAGAAGATGTCCACCATGTCACGGGCGGTCACCGCTTCCGTGTCCTCGTTTACACTTGTATCGTACATCTCTATCCGGGGGATGCCGGTAACAGGATGCTTCATTTCGTTCCACTCCCGGCGTGCCTCGGCATATTTTGCCTTCAGCTCGTCAAGAGTATAGAGCCGGTCCCTGTTGGCCTCGATGAACTCAAGGTTCGGGCGGCTGGAATCTTTTCTGGCAGTGATATTCTGTCCGGTAAAGCCCCAGTATTTGTGCAGGACCTGGCTTTGAAAACGCCCGAAAGCGGATTCTATCGTCTTGGACTGCCCGCTGTAAGGGGCGGTGGGACGGTGGATATGGCTGATCTTGTCAAGCAGACCGTCGGAGACACGTTCAAGCTTCTTATGACCGCCCTGGTTGTCATGGACCAGCTCGTAAGGCTTGTGCCCGCTTGTCTGGAGCGCCATGCGGTAAGCATGGTACTGCGCCTCATAATCCTCGTTCTCGCTGATATGGAAGCCGAGCAGGACTTCACTGTAGGCATCCATGACCTCGTACACCCCGATGGTGCGGACCTTGCCACCCTCATCCCGGTAATAAAGGTTCAGTTTGGTACCGTCACCGTACCACAGACTGTCACGGCGGCTGGGGAGTTCGGTCTTATGCTTGCGGCCGTAACGCTGGTGGGCCTTCATTTCACCGTAAACCGCATCATACCATAAGGGCTCTATGCGGGGACTGTTGAACCATGAACGGAGACTGCGCGGGCTTTTCAGGGCCTTCCACCCGCGTTCGGGGGCTACCCGGTTGTATTCCTCGAAAATCTGCATGTCGGTATAGACCGGAACACGGCTGCGTTTCAAGGCGACAAGGAAACGCCCGGGTTCCTCATCTATCTTCAGGGTGTTGCTGTTTCCGTATTTGCCGCTCACAAGTACACTGTAGTTGTCGGGGCGGAACTTGTTTATCAGGGCCTTCAACCGGCCCACACTTCCCGGAAGGCTATGTCCGTACACCGGACGCCACTCCTCACTCGTGACAAGCAGAAGCTCCCAAAGGTTGCGGCGGAAACCGGTCAGCTTGTTATTGGATGAACTCAAACGTTTGAACTCTTCCATCAGCGCGTTCAGTACCGAAGCGTTCCAGGTGTATTCTTTCTTCACATCCTCGGGAAGGGCGACCAGCTCACCGTTCTTGTCATAACGGTACTCCTCGAAAAAGTTCTCGGCTTTCTCGTCTCTCTTCACTATGTTACGGATAATTTCTTCTCGCATCTGTTTCTCGGGCTCGCCATGGCGCTCAACCCAACGTTTCTTGTACTTCTCGGGAAGGGAGGAATAGGCATACAAAGCCGGATTATTTTCACCGCCGCCACGAGAAACGACATCCAGTTTTTCCCGGGACAGCTGGCTGTTCAATGTTCCTTTGGGCATTATATCCAGCAACTCTTTGTAAGTTACACACAATATATTATCAAAGTATTCCATCTCCCAAATTAATTATCAATCCTCCAAATTATTCAAAGGGACATGCTTCTTCAGCAACCGTACGGAATTCCCGAAATTCAACACCAGGAAAAGCTCCGGTAGCGGGTGGATAAAAAAGACAGTGAGCAAAGCCGCAAGACTCAGACAGAAGTAAAGCACGCAAAGGCGTTGCTTCCGGCTCAGACCGGCGAACTTGCGCAGCTCGTCACCGAATATATCAAGCAGGTCGTTTTTCATCACAATCAGACTTTTGAGTGTCCACACCGATTTCAGTACCACCACGCTCAAGGGCGAGTTTACGGATGGAACGCGCAAGTCGGCTGTTCTTGCGAAAGGCAAGTGCATGGCTAACCATTACATTCGTACATCCTATCAGTTCGGCGATCTTGTTCACCTCACCGTATTCTACCACAATTCTTCTTTTCATACTATCTAATTATTTAAATTATCGTAGAGGGCAGTCGCGGACTCGAACCGCGGACCATGACCTCTCCCTTGTGGGAGTTTGGTGTGTTCTACCAACTGAACTAACCGCCCGAGAATATTATAAAAGTTCCTTTATCGCATTCTCCGGAACACATATCACAGTCCAAACCTGGCCGTCTTTCATATAATCGACATCATATTCACGACCGAAAGTACAAATGTTATAGTCCCAGTCTCGGATTACACCATCGATGACCTCACCGTTCCTTTTGGTGATTCTCACACTTTGTCCCTTTTTAAATTTTGCTTCCATTTTGCTTCTTCTTAAATTCTCATTGTTACTTCAAGCCTTTTTTGTAGCTTTGGAGCGTGTTTAAACTTTAATCACGTGGCAAATATAAATCATGTTTCGCAAATTGCAAAACAATACGCGAAATAATTTCGCAAAATATAAAAAGTAATGAATAAAAAAGAAAGATTAGAAGCTATTATAAAGCATTATAGCGATGGAAAGCCTTCTGTTTTTGCAAAGTTAATAGGGGTTGCTCCCTCAACTATAAGCTCGTGGCTGTCGCGGGATACACTTGATTACGATCTTTTGTTTGCAAAATGCGAAAATATATCATCGGAATGGCTTTTGACTGGTAGAGGAGAGATGATTAACATACAAACTTCTACTTTTAATAATCAAACTACCTTGCCTCAAAAAGAAGGTACAGGAATAGAAGACAAACTATTAGCAATTATAGCTGATAAAGATGCCACTATCCGAGAGATGGCAGAAGAAATAGGGATGCTCAAACAAACAATTACACAACTTAAACAGGACAAGTCGGGGCGTGTTTCGGATGTAAGCGATTCTACAGTTGCCAATGCCGTCTAAAACGTGTTTTACGGGGCAAAGGGGGTAAAAAGTAGTAAAATATTGATTATTAAAGCAATGGATTAAAATACAGGGGAGTAAATAAATATTCCCAATATATCATTTACCCCCTACAATATTATAAAAATAGATAAATACTAAATAAGAAAAAGATATTTCCCCGCTTTATTAGAACAAAATAGATACAAAAATGAATAACCAAATGAATAACCAATCAAAACATTTCGTTTTTGTAATAGCCTAAATGAATAACCAAATGAATAAGCAAGTGAATAACCTTTCCTCTTTTTAAGGAGTTCAAAGCGTTCAAACGGATAAATACAGCTTTCTATCATAGTTTGACATTTATAAAGACACAAAAAAAGCCGCAAAAAGCGGCTTTTAATACGTTCTAAGGCTGTTTTAGCCCTTTCTGGTAGTCTTTATCAGGTGTGACTGGATAATCATTGCACGTTTCGTGTATTTTACGGCTCCATCAGTCAAACCAGCATGCAACAGACTGCTTTTGGTGATGCCAACCCGGTTCTCGGTCAAAGTATCAAATATAGCAGAAATACTGCCGAAATAGAGGTTTTTCTTCTCATAAATCAAGTGCACATGGATAACTTTAGTCATAATTATATAGCATTTATTTGACTACAAATATACCAAATATTATCTATATGGAATAATTTAGATAAAATAAAAAAGGAAGTGCATTACGCATCTCCCCGCTTACTTGCATAAATCAGTTTATTTGACTATCTTTATGGTCAGAAAAGAATCATGGGGAACAATCTGTAATAACACTTCCGAAATATCTCTTATCTCACCTTTAATGTAAAGTAATTCATTTGAACGGCGTTCAAACAAGGCTCAAATGTAAGCCCAATGTAAAGCAATGTAAACGTTTGGTTTTTCCAGCCCGTTCTGCTCTATTCAACCATAACATTTTGAATACCAAAGCAATCAGCCATTTTCAGGCTAACCACATATTGATACGTTTCGTTTTTCCCCCCTTAAAAGCTATGCCATCACCGGCGAGGGCTACCGCTGGGACAATATCGGAGCGATGGTGAACCGGGGCGTGGAAGTGTCGGTCAACAGCGACATCATACGCACCAAAGATTTCACCTGGAACCTCAACGCCAACGTGTCCTACAACAAGAACAAGCTGGTGGAACTGTACAACGGCGTGCAGGAGTACGTAAACTCCACCACCGGACTGAAATTCGTTGTGGGACATCCCGTACACGAATATTTCCTGAACCGCTACGCCGGCGTGAACCCCGCCAACGGCGATGCCCTGTGGTATACCAAGGACGGCGAACTGACCACCGAATTTAACGAAGGCGACAAGGTGATGACCGGAAAGACGTTCGACGCCCCGTGGGCGGGCGGCTTCGGCACGACTTTCGCATGGAAGGGGCTTTCGCTGTCGGCACAGTTCAGTTGGATGGCCGACCGCTGGGTGATGAACAACGACCGCTTCTTTGAAGAGAGCAACGGACTGTACAGCACCTATAACCAGTCGCGCCGCCTGCTGTACGACCGCTGGAAGAAACCGGGCGACATCACCGACATCCCCCGCTACGGCGTGACGGCGCAACTGGACGACCGCTTCCTGGAGAACTCCTCGTTCCTGCGCCTCAAGAACCTGACACTGGCATACGCACTGCCGCAACCGCTGCTGAAGAAGACCAATTTCTTCACCTCGGCACGCGTATACCTGCAAGGACAGAACCTGCTGACCTTTACTGGATTCACCGGACTCGACCCCGAAATGTCGAGCAATATCTACCGGGCACAGTACCCGGCTTCGCGCCAGTTTACGCTGGGCATCGAAGTTTCATTCTAAACCTATCAAGCAAAAGAAAAATGATTAAGAAATTCAAACTATACATCATACTGATTGCCATGGCAGTGTCGTCCGCTTCCTGTCTGGACAAGATGCCGGAGGACGGGATTCCTTTCGACAAGTCACTGCAAACGGTATCCGACATAAACCTCGCGGTTATCGGTATCTATGATGCTTTCAGGAGCAAATACCTCTACTCGGGCAACCTGACACTGCTGCCCGACATACAGACCGACCTGGTGTACGGAGTGAACGGCAACACCAACATCTACGGCGACATCTGGCGCTGGAAAGAAATCAAACCCACCAATACCGACATCGAAGCCGTGTACGGTGCGTTGTACGATGTTATCAACCGCTGCAACTTCATGCTCGACCGCGCGGACGCCGTACGGAAAAAGACCACCGACGACAAAGACCTCGACAAGCTGGACCAATGTTGCGGAGAGGCTTACTTTGCCCGCGCACTTGCTTACTCGGAACTGGTGAAACTCTTCTGCAAGGCATACGAAAGCGACGAGGACGCCGCCGGCCAGTTGGGAGTTATCCTGAGCCAACACTATCTGGGCGATGAAACCATGAGGCGCGCTTCGCTGAAAGACTCCTACCAATTTATCCTCGACGACCTCGACCGTGCGGCAGAGCTGCTGGAACTTGAGGAAGACTTCAATACCGATACGCAGGGAACACTGTACGACAGCATCTACTTCAACGAATATACGGTGCATGCCCTCCGCGCCCGCGTACTTCTCTATATGAAGCGGTGGGACGAGGCCATCAAGTATGCCACCAAAGTCATAGACAGCGGTTACTACTACCTGTCGAGCTGCACACAGGCAGCCACTTCGAGCGCAAGCTACTACAAATACATGTGGACCAACGACTTCTCCACCGAAGCCATCTGGAAAGTGGGCTTTACCATCAATTCCTACGGCGGCGCGCTGGGACAGGTATTCGCCAACTACGACTACAGCAGCGTACGTCCCGACTATGTACCGGCAGAATGGGTCATCAACCTGTACGACCTGAACGACCTGCGTGTCTCCACTTACTTCCAGAGCTTCACCACCGGATACAGCCACGGACTTACCTGGCCGCTGCTGATTAAATATTTCGGCAACGAATCGTTCGTCAATTACAACATCCTCCACGTCAGCATGCCGAAAGTACTCCGCCTGTCGGAACAGTACCTTATCCGTGCAGAGGCGTATGTACAGCAGGAACATCCCGACTACGGCAAGGCGGGAAGCGACATATCCGTGCTCCGTACGGCACGCTATGCCTCGTACGGAGGTTCCACCGCCATGAACAAGGAAAATGCAATGGATGTCATCGAACAGGAGCGCGTAAAGGAACTCTATATGGAAGGCTTCCGCCTGCACGACCTGAAACGCTGGCACAAAGGATTTGAACGCAAGTCCCAGGACCAGTCGCTGTCCAACGGCAGCAGCCTGAAAGTGGAAAAAGACGACCCGCTGTTCGTATGGCCCATACCCCAGCACGAACTGGATGCGCCCGGCTCGGAAATAGAACCTAATGAAAGTAACAAATAAGCCCAAAGATTTATGATAATGAAGAAACTATTAACCGGATGTATGGTAGCCCTCGCCATCCTGGCAGCTCTGACAGGACTTGCCGGATGCGACCAGGACAAGGTGCTGTACAACGGACGCAACTACCTGATGTTCTCCGACACGCTTTACCACTATGCCGTACAGGAGAGCAACGAGAAGTTAGAAGTCCCCGTATCCGCTACCCGGCGGGCCGACTATGACCGCACGTTCGCCGTAGAAGTGGTGGACAAGGAAAGCAATGCCGTGGAAGGAAAACACTACAGACTTCTTTCCAACACCGTAACCATCAAAGCGGGTGAAATGGCCGCCAATGTCGAAATAGAAGGTGTATATGAGAACATCGGAATCAACGATTCGCTCGGATTCGCCCTGCGGCTGATTATCCCCGATGTGGAGCAATGGCACAAATACGGCACGGAAACCAAAGTGGTGATGCAGAAGGCATGCCCGTTCGACATCCATGCCTTTACCGGATACTGCAAGGTTACCTCGACATTTTTCAACACCTATATGGAGAATACGACCCTGCGCCTGATTACTTCCGAAATCGTGGAAGGAGAAGAAAACACGATTGTGCTGCACGGACTGTACTTCGACGGATACGACACCAAGCTGAAATTCAACAACGAGGATATACTTGACCCAAGCATCGAAATGGAAGAGCATGTCTGCGGCAACACCGCCGAATTGTTCAATACCATACACGGCAACGGCAAACTGGTCATGACACAACCCTCAAACGCCCCCGCCTACTTCAACACCTGCGAGAAGTTTATCTTCCACTACGTCAGCATCCGTGTAGATAACAAGGACGGTTCGCTGGTGGGCGTGGTGGATACCCCCGCCAACATCATCGAGTGGATTAGCGAAGCGGAAGCCGAGAAACTGAAAGAACAAGGATATTAACCCCATAACCATCATACAATTATGAAAATAGCAGAACTGAAAAGTATGAGCCGTATCATGGCATTGGCCATGATGATTATCGCAACATTCACCGCATGCTCGGATGACGACGGCGAAGGAAACAAGCCCATTGTATTCCCCGAACTGAAAAACATAAACTGTGCCGCCGGTGAAACAGCCGAAATATCTTTTGAGACAACCGCCGACTGGGAGCTGTCCAGCAGTGCCGGATGGTGCAAGTTCCAGAACGGCGAATTCCTGGAAAGCCTCATCTATGGAAAGGCAGGAAAGCAGACCGTGACCATCGCAACATCAGCCGACGGACAGAGCCACAACGAAGACGCCGTGGCTGAAATCACCCTGAAGATTGGCAACGAATCGCAAATCATCTATAAGGTGACACGTGCCAGAAAAGAGTATGCCGACCTCATCGTCAGCGACGAAGCCGGTAATGTATACGACAAGACCCATCCGCTGACAATCAAGGGCAACACAGCCTCCTCGCCCGTTTATACCGTTATCAAGGCAGAGGCGGAAAGCGGTGTAAAGATAGGCTTCACCAATCCGGAATGGCTGAGCTATACCATCGATGAAAAGGCGGGAACCTACCAGTTCACCTTCAATACCGAGAACACAAGCGGACTGAACCCCAAGTATCCGATTGCCGCAGGTACTTATACCCTGACTTTCGTTACAGAAGATGCCGCCACAGCCCAAACGGACAAGGTGCGCAAGGTGGAGATACCCGTCGTGTACGAAGGATTGCAACGGGATGCCATCGCCATCAGCCCCACCTATCTCAATGCAGTAGCAAGCGTATCCGGCGAGGAATTATCAGACGACAACGGAATCGTAGAGAATATGCAATCGACCATTACAGCGTACAATGATGAATTCCAACCTGTAATATTCGCTGCTACGAAAAGCATCAATGAAGACGGAGAGGTAGAGTTTGCCTATGATTTCGGCAGTACGGTAAGCTGGCTGCATGCCGTTACAGGAACAGGCGACAATAAGGACAAGGTAACGGTTACTGTCGACCCCAACAGTAATACCGAAGAAAGAACTGCCACCGTCATGGTATTCCCCAAAGCCGTTTATGATGAAATTAAAAGCAACTGGGCAGGCCATCTCATCGACGAAAACTCGGGAGACATCAAGGTAAGCTATGCAAACAACATCATGACCAGTATTACACAGGAAGCCTGGCAGGAACAGGGTGAAAGAATCAGATTCCAGGCATTGTTTATGTATGCGTACGATTACGACCAGACCGGCTTCAGAAACATAAAGGATTTCTTTGAAGGTGCTTTCGTCAAATTCGAAGACTTAAAGAACTCAGCAGGCGTTGACTCATATAACGTTACCGACAACAATGTATGGAAAGCCTCAGTTCCCAAAAGCCTGCTCAAAAAGTTCGATGAAATGGGAGAACCGGGATACGGTCCGGGCAAACTGATATTCGAAGCCGTTGATGCCGCCACCAACCAGGAAATAACGGAGAAAACCTCTTATGAGAATATTTCGTCCGAGAAAATGGCAGGACAGGCCTGGTCTCAGGATGCGCTCAGATTAGTACGTATCAACGGAATAGGCATCTCCTTTGACAATACCTGCTACGAAACGTACGACAACGGCTACCAACTGGTGGTTAAAGGCGAAGAAGGTACAACCCTTGCGCTCTGTATCGTAGAAGTGTACGACGATACGCAAGAGTAAACAAACTTCTAACGGAATACGTACAGGCAATCACTGTAACTCAAACTACAGAAAAGAAAAAATAAATGAATTCACAGAAAATTATAAAAGGAAAACTGTTTCTTGCAGTACTTGTCACCATGCTATGCGGCATGGTGGCAGGCGGATGCTCCGACGACAAGGATGAACTGGAAGGCAAGCAATACGGCTACGTACAGTTCAAGCTCTACAAGTCATCGTCCTATACACAAGAAGAGAAAACCCGGACGGATGCGGTGTCTACCCGCGCCTCCGGGCTGGACAAGCTGATTGATGCCCAAAAGGTGGAAATCGAAATGCAGCACAACGGCATGAGCATCACCCAGACGCTCGTTCTGAACGCCTATAACGAAAACAATGCCGAATACGGCATGCGAAGTGAAAAGCTGAAACTGCTGACAGGAAGTTACAAAATCATAGGGTATAAGCTGTTCGACAAACTGGATGAAGTCATTACCGGCATATCAACCGGCGAGGACGAGACCTTCGAAGTCGTTTCACGCGGGCTGACCACCAAAGACCTCGTTACAGACTCGCAGACACGCGGAACGGTAACTTTCAAGTTGGTAAAGGACGGACTTTCCACACGTGCCGCCGGAGATCCGGACATCGATTACCTGTTCAGCGACATAAAGATTATTGATGTAACGGTGACCAATACATTTACACGCGTACCCGTCACCATCAAAAATCTGAAGGTTTCTTATAAGGAAGAATACGAGGAACACCCGAATCCGGACTACACCGATGACAGCAACCAACACAAGGACAAATATAAAGATATAGGAACCGCCAAATGCGATTCTGTCGTATGGCTGCCTGCCGGAACTTACCAGGTGACCTCTTATACTATCTATAAGAAGAGCGGCATTGCAGTTACCACCCTCGATTCCAGAAGCCAGCTTGCAGGAGAGATGTTCAGCATCGAGGACAACAAGCAGACGGACGATGCTATCGTTCCCATCCAGTTGTCGCCGACAGCAGCTTACATCAAAGATTACATTGCACTGAAAGCCATCTGGGAAGCGCTCGACGGAAAAAACTGGAGTTATAACGGCGAAACAAATCCCGCCGGGACAACCTGGAATTTCAACAAAGAAATAGATATGTGGGGCAACCAGCCGGGTGTGTCGCTGGATAACAAAGGACGCGTCATCAGCCTCTCGCTCGAAGGGTTCGGAGCCAAAGGCAGAGTACCGGACGCCATCGGCCAGTTGACGGAACTAAGGGTACTGTCTCTCGGTTCGCACAACGAAAAGCTGGGCGGCAGACTGTTCGGTACCGGTGGAATAACTCCGGATATGAGCGACGCGCAAAAACAGAAGATGCGTATGCACTACAAGGAACTGTTCCTTGACTATGACCCCAGAGAGAACCTGTCGGAACTCCTGCAGGACGGCATCAACCGCGACCCGCAACTGCCCGATATAAAGAAGAGCAGCCGCATTGATATGAAAGATGTACAGATAGGGCAAACGACCAATAAAATTACTTTCATTTCAAAAGCCGTCATGCGGTTGAAGAACCTGCAACAGTTCTACATAGCCAATTCGCCTATCAAGGCAGAGGATATTTGCAAGGAGTGGGAAAATGCCAATTCCGAATATGCCCGGTCGTACGAAGCAGAAAGCGGTTCATGGCTCTGGAGAAATCTTACGGAACTGACGGACATGGAGCTTTACAACTGTCCGAACCTCACGAGACTGCCCGACTTCCTGTTCGAACTGCCCGAAATTCAGTTGCTGAACATTGCCAATAACAAAGGTATCGACGGGCTGAACGGAGCAAAAGACGGAACGGGTAACCAACTGACCGCCGACTGGAATAAATTAGCAAATGCCCCCGTAGGCGCCAAGCTCCAGATTCTCTACCTCAGCAACAACAACCTGACGAAATTCCCACCGCACGCATCGCTGAACAAGATGAGGAAACTGGGACTGCTCGACTGTATCAATAACAACCTGACAGGGAAACTGGAAGCCTTCGGCAAGGAGGTAGAACTCACCACCCTGACTTTGAACAACAACCGGATTACCGAAATCCCGGAAAACTTCTGCGGGTTCACCGACCAGGCGGAGGATTTGAGTTTTGCACACAACCTGATAGAATACATCCCCAATATTTTCGATGCGGAATCTATCTACACAATGGGTTCTGTGGACTTCTCATACAACCGGATAGGAAAGAATGACGGGAAAAACATCAATTGTGATTTGGATGACTTCAAGGGGATTAATGCCGCTACGATAAGTCTATCGAACAACCTGATAAAGAACTTCCCTACGGAATTGTTTGCCAAAGGGTCGCCTATCTCTACCATCGACCTGAGCAACAACCTGATGACAGAGATACCGGAGAACTCTCTGAAATCTCCTGAAGGCAACTATAAGAACACGCATCTGCTGACCGTTATCGACCTGCGCTTCAACAAGCTGACAAAACTCTCGGACGACTTCAGGGCAACCACATTGCCTTACCTGAAAAATATGGATATCAGCTACAACTGCTTCTCGAAATTTCCGACAGCCCCGCTGAACAGCAGCCAGTTGCAAGCCATCGGCATCCGTCACCAGCGCGATGCCAACGGCAACCGCATCCTGCGCGAATGGCCGACCGGAATTACGACCTGTCCGAGCCTGATTCAGTTACAGATAGGTGCAAACGACATCCGTAAAGTCAATGAGACATTAACCTCGCAACTGTATATCCTGGATATCAAAGACAATCCGAACATCAGCATCGATGTAACAAGCGTATGCTCGCAAATCAGGGCAGGCAGGTATAAACTGATATATGACAAGACTCAGGATATACGCGGCTGTGATGCATTAGACATTAAACGATAAACCCAATAAAGATTCTATCAATGAAATATGTATATAAAATAATACCGGGAGTGATTCTTTTCATGGGACTGGCAGGTGCATGTAAAGACGATGATAGCACAAGTATCCCCGGTGGCATTGCAGTGGATAAGGAAGAAATAACAATCGGTCCGGAAGGTGGAACCGAGCAGATTGCCGTTACCTCTTACAGCAACTGGGTTGCCGGAGCATCCAAACCATGGATTTTCGTATCACCGGCCAACGGTTCCAGTTCGGCGGAATGCCAGCTTGCCATCGACTCTACCTTAGAGAACACGGCACGCACTTCACAAATCCGTTTCGCCTTGGAAGGACAGGAAGCCAAGCTGATTACCGTTACCCAATTCGGCTTCGGCAAGCAAATCATAGTCAAAGAACCGGATGTGAAAATAGAAAGTTCGGCAGCTTACGACAAGCGCCTTTTCGAGGCAGTCATATCGAGCAATGTCAACTTCCTGATAGACAAGGAGAACATTGAGTACTCCTTTGCCGAAGCGGAAACAATGACCGATGAGGACAAAGTGGAATTCGAGGCAGACAAGACCGGCTGGATTACAACCCCCAAAGACACGGAACTGAAACTGAACCTCGACCGGAAAGCACGTCCGCGTACCGTCAAAGCCAAATTCCGCTGGGAAATGAATACAACTCCCTACACCCGGATAGCCAAAATACGTTTTGTTCCGCAAAACCCGGGAGAAGACCAGCTGGTGGACGACAACGGCAACCCTATCGAAGCGTTCATCCTGACAGTAACCCAAAAGGCAGCGCCCAAAATCGAGGATAACCGTTCGGGCGACTCGTTGGCCATTATCACCATTAACGAGAAAATTCAGAGTATGATATCGTTCGATACGAGCGAGAACATGCAGAACTGGGATTATGTAACCTTATGGGAAGCTACCGACAAGGATATACCCGAAGGAGCGGTGGGACGTGTACGTTCCGTTAAATTCTCCCTGTTCAACCTGCAGGAAGGCGAAATATTGCCTAAAGAAGTACGTTATCTCAAGTACCTGGAATCCTTCGAAATCCAAAGTAATTCCAACAACCAGACACGTATCGTTTCGCTGGGCGAGGAAATCTGTGAACTGAAATACCTGAAATCGCTGACTGTATTCGCCTATGGTATGGAGAAACTGCCCGACAACTTCATTAAGTTGGGAGGCAAGGTAGACAAAAGTTATCGGGGACTGGAGAAGCTGGACCTGTCGGGCAATAATTTCCCGTCGCTGGCTGCCATTACCGAAGTAGTAAACGAAGAAAACTTCCCGGAACTTTATGCCTTCAACCTGACCGGATGCCGCCGGAGCGACTCTTATTCCGACCTGAGCCAAGGTTCTTCTTATAACGGAAGACCCCTCGGACTGCATATCGACATCACTTCAGGAGCAGAGAAAGAAGCATTCCTGAAATTGCTTACCTGGGACAAATTGAGAAGCCTGCGGCTCTCCTACAATTTTATAGAAGGACAGCTTCCTACGGACGATGAGGTGGATACCGCACTCCAAAAAGCCGGTAAACCGACCCGCTATCAGGACGATGACTTTTCCAATAATAAGGACGACTATAAGGACAAACTGGTAGGCGACACCTGTATCTGGCTGAAAACCGGTGACAATACCGTTGTATTTACCGAAACCGGTGGCAACGCCCTGTCGGTAACCGGAAAGGACGTTCCGCGCGTACTGCCGAAAGCACGTTCCTTCTCCATCAACCTGAACTTCCTGACCGGTCCGTTGCCCAAATGGATTCTATTCCACCCATACTTTGCAGAATGGGGGCCGGAAATACTGCTTTTCAACCAGCAGGAGAACGGTAAGAACTCTGCAGGAGCCAAAGTGGGATTCAACAATATCGATGCTATAAAATTCAACTTCGAATATTACTACGGCAAAGAAAAATCTGTTGACGCCAAAGTAAACGGAGTAGCCTACCCGTGGTACTACCAGCGTTATGTGTCAACATCCAACTAAGCTCCGGACAGGTACTTATTAACCAGATAATTAAAAAAAGACAATGAAGAAAAAATTCTTATACAACGCACTCATCATCCTGGCGCTGACTGCTTGTACGGAGCAGGATATTATCGAACAGCCGTCCACCCCGAACGGGGGGACGGAAGTCCGGCTTCCCGCCGATGTCAACTCGGGTGAACTGTTAATCAAGTTCAAACCCGAAATGACCGATATCCTCGACCGGACAATGACCCGTGCAACAGGAAGCGGCGGAGCGATGACCCGCTCAGGCATCCCCTCGACCGATGAAGTGCTGGAGATTTTAGGCGGATACCATTTCGAACGTATTTTCCCGATAGACAGCAAGAACGAAGAACGTACCCGCATAGCCGGCCTGCATCTGTGGTATCAGGTAAAATTCGATGAAGATACCGACTTGCAGGAAGCGGCAAAACGCCTTTCCGCACTGGGAGAAATCTCAAAAGTTCAGGGAAACCAGCGTATCAAACGTGCCTATGATGTTAAAAACCGCCGCAGCTATATCAGCCAGTCCGCCCTGCAACAGCGGGCTGCCACCCGTAGCGGAGTACCGGCTGGAAGATTTTCGGACCCCGGACTTCCCTATCAATGGCATTACATCAACTCCGGTCAAAACGATTTCGACAAGCAGAACAACGCAGGCGAAATCATCGCCGGGTCGTCTGCCGGATGCGATACCGGTTGCTATGAAGCATGGCAGAAATGCACAGGCGATCCGTCCGTTATCGTTGCCGTACTGGACGACGGCGTGATGTACACGCACCCCGACCTGGCAGACAATATATGGGTGAACGAGGGCGAAGAGCTCCGTGCCGGGACAGATGCCGACGGCAACGGATATAAGGACGATAAATACGGCTATAACTTCGTAACCAATACTGCGAACATTTCGTGGACAGACGTGGAGGATATAGGCCATGGAACACATGTTTCCGGTACGATTGCCGCCATGAACAACGGAGAAGGAGTCTGCGGCATAGCCGGAGGAGACGGAACGAAGAACTCGGGTGTAAAGATTATGATTTGCCAGGTCTTTTCCGGCAACAACAGTGTAAGCCTGAACGGAGAAGCCAAAGCCATTAAGTATGCTGCCGACAACGGAGCTGTTATCCTGCAATGCAGTTGGGGTTACAACTCTGCCGAAGCGAATGAGGTGGAAGGATACACTCCCGGACCCGCCACAGAAAAAGAATGGGCCGATACTTATCCGCTGGAAAAAGAAATTCTGGACTACTTCATCAACAATGCAGGCTCTCCGAACGGAGTAATAGATGGCGGCATCGCCGTGTTTGCATCGGGCAACGAATATGCGGGAGCCTCCGGTTTTCCGGGAGCTTACTCCAAATGCGTCACCGTAAGTGCGGTTGCCGCAGACTTTACGCCTTCTTCTTATACCAACTTCGGTACGGAAGTAGATGTATGTGCCCCGGGAGGCGATACGGAGTATTATAATGCCATAGGACAGGAAGATGATGAGTTTTGGGAGAACAATGAGGTTTCCGGCTCCATTCTTTCTACCATGATTCGGAACGGAAGTCCGGCCTATGGTTATATGGACGGTACTTCAATGGCATGCCCGCATGTATCGGGTGTGGCTGCATTGGGTTTGTCGTATGCCATGAAACAGCGCCGTCATTTCAAGGCAAGTGAATTCGTGGCATTGTTGAAAGAGTCTGTAAAACCGGTTGATAATTGGTACAGCAACGGTAAAAAGAAAACATATTACCGTAACCACAACTCGCCCGCCGCCACTCCTGCCGTCATGGATTTATCGAAATACATCGGCAAAATGGGTACGGGAATGGTAGATGCAGGAATATTGCTGAGCAATATCGAAGGAAGCGGTTCGGATATGAAAGTGCCGAATGTGTACGTTGCCGAAGGAGGCACATCGACCGTAAACCTTGCCTACTACTTTGTAAACGGTGAAAAGCTGACCTATACCTGTACATCGGACGATGCCGCCGTGGCAACGGTTACCGTCAGCAACAACCTGATGGAAGTAACCGGCGTAAAAACCGGCGCCACACACATCACAGTGAAGGTAAGCGATGGAAGCGCACAGACAATCACCGTCACCGTACGCCAAAATGCCGGCGGCAACGGCTGGATGTAATTTAATGTAATTGATTAATGAAACTAATTACTTGGATAGTGTTATTGATATTTGCCCGTGTCCCTTGGCTGCAAAAAGCCGACTCGCTGATAAACCCGCCACTGATGCAGCAGGCGGAATCCATACTGCGTTTCGACAAAAGCACACTGGAGATCGGAACGCTGACCGAGGATGATGCTCCGCAGGCCTGCCGCTTTACGGGCAGGAACATAAGCAAGGAAGCCGTTACCGTCACCAAGGTACGGACCACCTGCGGATGTACGGCAGCGGAACTGCCTGCCGGAAAGATACTGCCGGGAGAAACCGCTACGATTGTACTGACTTTCCATCCGAAGAATCATCCCGGAACGATAGATACGGATGCATTCGTCTATCTGTCCTGCTCGGAAAAGCATCCCGTGGCACGCCTGACCCTGACCGGGAATGTTCTTCCCGGAGCAGATGAATGGGCACGCTACCCGTATGCAATGGGCAGACTGAGACTGAAACAGAACCGGATGGAATTTCAGGAAGTGATGCCCGGAAAGCGACCTTCCGAACGGATTCTATGCGGAAACAGCGGAGACAAGCCGCTGCGCCTGTCGGCACTCGTCATCCCGAAGTTCGCAACTTTCCGGACAGAGCCGGAAGTGATACAACCGGGCAGTGAAGCCGACATCGTGGTAACGGTAGACGCCTCGCTGATTCCCGCCGGAAAGGAAAAGACATTCACATTCCCGATTATCATCGAAGGAGTGGATGCCCGGCCTTCGGACCGGACCCTGAATATAAAAGTAAACTATACCAAGTAACGATAAAAAAACAAGAAACCCGATATGAAGAATATTTTCAAACTAACGGCTTTAGCAGTCTTTCTGTGCTGCCTTATATCCTGCGATGACGATGAGCCGATAATACCGACCCTGGAAGTGACTCCCGCCAACCTGAACGGTACGTGGGAACTTTCCGAATGGAACGGAACTCCGCTGGCGGAAGGTACATACTGCTATATAACCTTCAACCGCAAGGAACAGACTTTTGAAATGTACCAGAAGTTCGACAGCATGTACGCCCGCTACATCACCGGAAGTTTCAGTATCAAAAACGACCCTTATCTGGGCGCCGTCATCAGCGGAGAGTATGATTTCGGCAACGGTGAATGGAACAACAAATACATCGTAACCGACTTACTGGAAAGCGGTTCGATGATATGGACGGCGAAAGACAACGAGAACGATGTAAACAAATACATACGTTGCGAGAAAGTACCGGAAAACATTATTGCGGAAGCAAAAGTGGACAAGGGCGAGTAAAGCAGATTTTTCAGTTTTTTTTTCATAAATTTTCACTCTAACAATTATTTGTGGGGAGTCTGTGAGGATTCCCCACAAGTGCGTTTGCACTACTCCTTCATATGCTTCTTCAAAACCGGATACAACACTTCCGCATAACGCATAAAACCTAAATCCGTAAAATGAACACCGTCTACGGTAGCCTCTCCATCATGGCCGATAATATCTTCGGAAGAGAGCAGGTAGATGTTCTTCTCTCCCCGCTTCTTCAGAGACTGGAACACAGCCTGCAAAGTCTCGTTCTTATCCTTCACTTCTCTGGCTACGGTCCTGTTAAAACGGGAATGGGTAAATATAGGATCCTCCACAAAAAGTACAGGCGTATCAGGATGCTTGCTACGGATAATGGAATAGAACGCACCGGCACGTTCCTGTATCTGCTCCACACTGGCATTCGGAACAAAATCAAGCACAAATACGGAAGCATCCACACCCGCCATCACATGGGCAATCTCCAAATCCAATAAAGCATTGCCGCTAAATCCCAGATTGATACACTCCCGATTGAGCCAACGCTCCAGGATATTGGTATGCGCCATACCCGGACGGGAAGCGCAGCCTCCCTGCAGAATGCTTGTTCCGTAAAAGACAACCGGCTTCTTACGTACCGGCAGTTCCGTTACCGGCCCGCTAATTTGAGACAGCGAATCGATGCCGATGGAAAGAGAAGTCACCCCGTCGTATAAAGAAAGGAATAAAAGATATTCACGCTCTTCGGGCAGCATATCCTTCACAATGGTTGCCTCATTCACCTTTCCTTGCGGACGCCCGCTTCCGGCAAACAGCCACTTCCCGTCTTGCAGGCAATACAAATCAAGCCCCTTAATGCCGGTAGGGGTCATGTGATTCATATTCCTGTTGAGCAGTACCTCCCATTTGGCGGCAATCCGGGTGGAATTGGAACGGAAACGTACGGCAAGCCCGGCACTGTTACGTCCCAACTCCCATAGAGGCTTACGGGAGATATTCCGTAAAGAGTCCGGCAAACGTTCGTAGCGTGTAAGGGTTGTCTTGGTAGCTTTTCCTAAAAGAGGAAAAGCGGAAGCGTCGTGATAGACGATTTGTGCATTGGCAGAGATAGCCAACAGCAAGCATAAGAGAAAAGATTTTGTTTTCATAGCAGTTAAATAATATATGGAATAAGGGTTTCGGAGACTGATACTCAAGTCTCCTGTTCCTTATTCCATATAAGCTTTATTACAGATGATGTTAAGAATCCGTTTGAATTTTGTTCAAAAAGTATTTTCCAAAAGTGAAAAGTATCATTTCTTTTCAGCCTGCGCCCATTCTTTAGCCCCTTGCTCTTTCAGCTTGGCAGTAAACGCCTTTGCCTTTTCCATAGCGGCGGCTTCTTCTTCGGGAGCGGCATAAGCATGCTTATACCCTTTCACCACGTTCCACTCGCCACGGGTAAAGTCGGGGAATGCCACCGGAGCGCAATTATTGTCCATGGAAAGTTCTCCCAACTCCGCCAGGCAGCACCACTCCACCAAATCGTATACATCCATATCCAAAGGCAAACCGTTCTGCAGGCAATAAACCAGACGGCTATCCATGATAAAGTCCATACCGCCGTGACCGCCCACTTCTTTTGCCATCTCACCGTATTTCTTCAAAATAGGATGCTGGTATTTGGCTACAAGCGCTTCCATTTCCGCTTCCGGCAAGAAACCGTGCGAGTTCAAGTCATCGACCTTAGGCTGTACACCCGAAGCTGTCAGTTGGTCGGCATCGAGCGCATACCCCTCTACGGGATACTTATTGGCAAATCCTTTCGAACCGGTCAACTGATACAGACGGTTATAGGGCTGGGGAGTCATCACGTTATGCTGTATCTCAATCACCTTACCGTTGGCAGTACGAATCAGCGTGGTGGTATGGTCGCCATTGCGGAAGCCATTGCAGGCAGAGTCCGTCCTTGCCTCGACCAAAGCCTTTCCCACAACCGATTTGGTATCCATGGCAACCAGGGTCTGCATACGGTCGCCGCGGTGAATGTCGAGCGCCTGTGCCACAGGGCCAAGGCCGTGAGTGGCATACACATCGCCGCGATGCTTCATGTTGTAATCCAGACGCCAGCCCAGCTTGTCGCCCTCGCCGTTCTTCCAATAATGATTCCAGAACGGGCTCAGGTTATGGATATACGCGCCCTGTGCACGGATTACCTCACCGAATACGCCCTGCTGCGCCATATTCAGCGTATTCATCTCGAACCAGTCGTAGCAGCAGTTCTCCAGAATCATACAGTGCTTGCGGGTCTTTTCACTCATGTCGACCAAGGCCCAGCACTCTTTCAGATTCATGGCGGAGGGCACTTCGATGGCTACATTCTTGCCGTTCTCCATAGCGCACATCGCCACGGGGAAGTGATGCAGCCAGTCGGTGGCGATATAAACCAAATCTATATCATCGCGCTTGCAGAGTTCCTCATACCCCTTTTCGCCGGAATATACGGCTGCTTTGGGCAAGGATGCCTGCTTCAGATATTTCTGGCATGCCTCGGCACGTCCTTGTTCGTAATCGCAAAGCGCCACGATCTGCGTACCGGGAATATGGGTAAACCGCTCCACAGCTCCGGGGCCACGCATTCCCAAACCTACGAAACCCACGCGCACCACCTCCATTTTAGGCAGTGCCAGACCTATCACGCTTTTCCGGTCTGCCGGACGTTGGGGAGTTTCAACGACAATCGTTCCATTCTCCCACTGCCACTGAGTTCCTTTGTCGTTTGTCTGCACAGTGGATGTCGGTGAAGAACAGGCGCATAATGCAACACATGCGCCCAATAATAATACTTTCAAGCTCTTCATGCTTCTCAAATTTAAAGTTAATCGATACGGATACCTCTTTTCGCTGTTCCGGTTTATTTATGTGTCTCCACAATCTTGGTAGGCGCCATTTCCATATTCCGGCGGTCAACCTGGCGGACTACGGCAGCAGCCAGTTGCAGGAACGCGCGTCCGGTCACGGCATTCTCGTCCAAAGCGACGGGAGTACCCTTGTCACCGCTCTCACAGATGCTTTGCACAATGGGAATCTGCCCCAGCAGAGGAACGTTCATCTGCTCCGCAAGCTGCTTGGCGCCTTCCTTACCGAAGATGTAGTACTTGTTCTCCGGCAGTTCGGCAGGCGTAAACCATGCCATGTTCTCTACCAGACCAAGGATAGGCACGTTCACCTTATCATTCGTAAACATGTTGATACCTTTGCGGGCATCGGCCAGAGCCACCGCCTGCGGCGTGCTGACAACAATAGCTCCGGTCATGGCAAGCGTCTGCACTACGGTGAGGTGAATGTCGCTGGTTCCGGGCGGAAGGTCTATCAGGAAATAATCCAGTTCGCCCCAGTCGGCATCGGCAATCAACTGTTTCAGGGCATTGCTTGCCATACCTCCGCGCCACAGGGTAGCCTGGTCGGGGTCTACGAAGAAACCGATAGACAGCAGCTTGATGCCATACTTCTCGATAGGGATAATCAAATCACGGCCGCCGATGTTCTCTGCATACGGACGTGCATCTTCCACCTGGAACATCTTGGGCATGGACGGACCGAAGATGTCGGCATCCAGCAAACCTACCTTATACCCCAGTTTGGCAAGGGACACAGCCAGATTTGCCGATACGGTGGACTTGCCCACACCGCCCTTACCGGAAGACACGCCGATGATGTTCTTCACCTGCGGCAACAGTTTGCCCACTTCCGGGCGTGCCGCCTGACGGCTTTCCGTAGCAATCGTCACTTCCACTTCCGGTGAAACGTAAGTATGTATCGCTGTCTCGGCAGCTTTCACCATAGACTTCATAAAGGGGTCGGTCGGCTTCTCGAAGATAAGCGAGAAACTGACCTTCATCCCGTCGATACGCAGATTGTCGGCAACCATTTCAGCCTCAACGAGGTTCTTCTTGTTGCCGGGATAACGCACCGTTGCCAGTGCATCGAGGATTAATTTAGGATAAAGAGTCATGTTATTTATTTTTTTAAATTTTCAAAGGTTTGAGATAACCGTTTGAGAAATAAATATTCAACTGAGCATTTGAGTAGTAGTAGTAACGAATTAGCAACCTGCGAATTCCAGCGATTTGCAGTGTAATGTTGTCAAATAACTCTGTCACAAAAGTAAATAAATTCTTTAGTCAGACAAAGAGTTTATCTACTTTTTAGTCGTAATCGGTTCTATTTAGTCGTAAATAGTCATAATTCGCCATATTTAGTCGAAAAACGAGACTTAAGACTATTTTACATACCATATTCTACCCTTAACTATAACTATTTCCGCCTCTTTCATCTCTGCAAGGATATTTCCAACCATTCGTTCCTGCTGTTCCGGGGTCTTATTTCTGGGAAGAACATCTCTCAGATAATCGAATATAGCATCCCGTTTAGCTCCGACCGAACCCGCATTTTGGAGATACTGCAAAATCATATGTTGTAACTTAGCTTTATCCAATCCTCTGTTATGGGTATAATACGGCAATTGCTTTGTCTTTTTAGCAATATCAAGTGATATGTTATACTCTGAAGTATCACCCTCCAATAGTCCCCTATTCAATAGAGCAACCACATCTTTTTCAGAAATACGATGCCTTTTCTGCACTGCATCCAATAATATGCAGTCCTCCAATGTAAGAGTATTGTTTTCTTTGAGCAATTCAGTATATTTCTCATTAATTGTATTGCCATATATTTTTACTCCAACTTCCTTATTGAGTGCATCTATCTCATAATCCGGCATTGGGAAATGACGCTTCCATTGCTCGTTGAACATCTTCTTGATACCCCGACTCACGGTGTCAATCATATTGAAATTTACCATAGCACGGCAAAGGCATTCGTTGCGGAAATAGCGTTGAGGTCCTTTGGTTGTCAACACATTTTGCAATGTACCCGGAATGAAACTACCACCGTTGGCGTAATAAAGATAGCCGGGATTTTCAACAAAGTTGATACGCTGCTGTAATGTGTAATCCTGATGAGCTATGGCATTGTGCAAAGCTTCACGGATGGTATAGTCATCATATTGCTTCATCGTTTCCGGAAACAATGTACCTCCGGGAAGTTCCCTCATTGTAAGATTGCGTATCTTACTTAAAATTTGGTCTACAGTAAGAATAAACGGTGCAGTGAAGTGTTCGTAATCTACCACTTCTTGCCGTTCATCTCTCAAAGTCCAAGTTACCTCAACCACAGCCGGGCGAAGTTTGAAGACTGAAACAGGCTTGCCCAACAGTATAATGGCGGCACGAGTCAGTTTTCCGTCTATCATTATACCGCTATTCGACAACAATTCTTCCACTGTCCAAGCATCTATTTCTTCCGCCGGAATCTTAGAGGCATGTACTTTCTTGAACATTACACGGGCTTTGGCTACCGCCAATTCGTCTAAATCTGTCAATACCGCATTTGGAACAATCTCCGCCGACCAGTCTTTTGCCTCAAAAACAGGTTCTTCAAGGATTGCCGCAAGCCGTTCCTGTGTCATTTCCACCAATGAATCTTCCACCCGCTGCCATGCCTTCTTATGGGCATACACCGGGCGGCGGGGCAAATGTTTCGGTATATGGATTATCCATACTGTCTTATGGCTATCCTCTGTTGTGTATTCATCTATACTTAACCCCTCAGACGACAAGTTAGTACAATGTTCCAATAGTTTCCACACGGCAGATTGTGCGTTCAAATTAAATTTGGAAAGGTCCGTACCCACAATCTCCAAAGTCTTATCCTGCACGCCAATTACAAGATGCCCTCCTTCCATATTGGCTATGGCTGCAACATACGATATTACATCATTCTTTTCGTCTCCTGCAAATAAGTTTTTGAGATTCTTCATCTCTTTCCACTCACAACGAGCATTCTCTTGTGGAAACTCACGAAGCAGATATTGTTGAAGTTCTTGTGAAGTCATAATAATTAAGATCCAGATGAAGAATTTCAGAATCAATCATTTTTGCTATACTTTCAGCTCTCATGTTTGGATTAAAACCCATAGCAGGCTCGACAACCATTGTTTATTTGCCGGTCTGGAGACTGCTGCGCTTGCTGCGGTTGTAGCTGCGGTACTCGTCCAATTCTATCTCTACATCGGGTTCCTGCAACTCTCCGCACTGAGGAAGTCGGAACTTGACGTATTTTATGGTCAGGCCACGGTCCAGCCACTGCTGTTCGTAATAGGTACGGATGCCGAGAATATCATCCACCAATCCGGAGTGGTAGAGGTCGTCGGTGATGAACTCTACGGGAAGCCCGTTCTTCTCTATCATGTATTTGGTGTAGGTGAACATGAAGTTGCTGTCGGTCTTTACATGAATAGTGCCGCCGTCTTTCAGGAACTTACGGTAGCGTTCCATGAAGTAGGTGGACGTAAGGCGTTTGGTGGCTTTCTTCATCTGCGGGTCGGAGAACGTGAGCCATATCTCGCTCACTTCGCCCGGAGCAAAGAAGCGGTCTATGATTTCGATGTTGGTACGCAGGAAGGCGACATTCTTCATGCCCGACTGCAAGGACTCGGTAGCTCCCGTCCACATGCGCGCCCCTTTGATATCTACGCCGATGAAATTCTTGTCGGGAAACATGCGTCCCAGTCCCACCGTGTACTCTCCACGGCCGCAGCCCAGCTCCAGCACAATCGGATTATCGTTCTTGAAAAACTGTTGATGCCAGTTGCCCTTCATCTCAAACGGAACGTTGTCCACCGCCGAGTACGGATATTCAAACACGTGCGGATAACTCGCCATATCGGCAAACTTCTCTAACTTATTCTTTCCCATTCGTATGTATTAAAGTGTTTCTACCCGACCGGTATAATTATAAAAAGTACGGTCGGCAAAGCATTGGTGAAACAATGCGTATTTATCAATGCCCGTACAATGACAAACGCCCAGCCGCTGCGGCAAATGGCTTTCAAGGAAACGGGCTATCACATCAAATTTCTCTTTCTCGGTATTACGGATATGGAAACCGCCCAACACCAGTTTCAGCGAGGTCTGCGGAAAATATTCCTGCACCGCACGGATGATATTCGTAATGCCCCGGTGCGAACAGGCACTCAGCACGGACACTTCAGCGCCCTGTTTCAACACCAGCGCCAGTTCGTCCGTAAAGGTATCGGCCTGTTTCCGCCCTTCCGCCCACGTGAAGAAGTGTTCAAAATGCGTATCTTCCTCATCCGTAACGGGCAACTGCGGAAAGACAAACACGCTGCGGCACAATTCAGTAACCTCATCCACAAAACGGAAACGGGTGCTGTCCAAAGCATCGGGCTGCATCACTCCGTTTTCCCGTTCATCCTTGAACTTCGGCTGGAAGAGTTCTCTCTTGCAGACAACCTGTGCCTTGTCGTTCACGGCAAGAAAGTGATGCAGTCCGCCGGTGTGGTCGCGATGTCCGTGCGACAGTACCAGGAAATCCACCTCCTTCAAGTCAATCCCAAGTATCCGGGCATTGCGTATGAAAAGGTCGGAAGCTCCGGTATCGAACAGCAGGCGATGCTCACCCGTATCAACAAGCAGGGAAAGCCCGTGCTCTCCCTGTAGTCCCTTGCCGTAAACCGAATTTTCCACAAGGGTTGTAATCTTTATGCTCATGCGTTATTCCACGACAGTTACCCAACCGTGCGTATCAGGTTCGTCACCGTATTGGATAGCACGCAATTTATTGTACAGCTTCGTGCAGACAGGTCCCGGTTTTCCGTCTTTGGCAATCACGTACGACTTACCGTTCTCCACATCGTCGATGCGCTCTATCGGACTGATAACGGCAGCCGTGCCGCAGGCGCCCGCTTCCTCGAAAGTAAGCAGCTCTTCTTCCGGAACCGGACGGCGTTCCACTTTCATGCCCATATCCTCGGCCAGTTGCATCAGGCTCTTGTTGGTAATGGACGGAAGAATGGAAGTGGATTTCGGAGTGATATACGTGTTGTCCTTGATTCCGAAGAAGTTGGCAGCACCGCACTCGTCAATGTATTTCTTCTCCTTGGCATCCAGATAGAACTCGCAGGCATAGCCCAAATCGTGCGCTTTCTTATTGGCGCGCAAGCTGGCCGCATAATTGCCGCCCACCTTGTAGACACCTGTGCCCAAAGGTGCGGCACGGTCGTATTCGCGGATAATAACGTACGGATTGGTGGAGAACCCGCCTTTGAAGTAAGGGCCTACCGGCGTTACAAACACGACAAACAGGTATTCCTTTGCCGGATGTACGCCCACCTGTGCTCCCGTACCCACCAACAACGGACGGATATACAGGGAAGCTCCCGATTCGTAAGGCGGAATGAAACGCTCATTCAGCTTCACAACCTTAAGAATAGCCTCTTTAAAGCGTTCCGTCGGCAACTCAGGCATCAGGATGCCACGGCAGGTAGACTGCAAACGCGCCGCATTCTCTTCCAAACGGAAAATACGTACTTTGCCGTCTTTGCCACGGAAAGCCTTCAAACCTTCGAACGCTTCCTGACCATAGTGCAGACAAGTGGCTGCCATGTGCATAGGAATGGTTTCCTCACTGCATACTTCCAATGCGCCCCACTGTTCGTTACGATAGTAAATTCTCACATTGTAATCTGTCTTCATATAGCCGAACGGCAGATTAGCCCAATCCAGTTCTTTCATATCTCGCTCGTATTAATTTAATTTCAAGACTATCTATTTGTAACAAAAGTAATGGTTATTCTTCATATTTCCTAAAGAAGCACTGTTTTTTTACAACCTAAGAGTGACGATACGTTTTTTCCATTACATGCCAACTATGATAAAAAGATAAGCAACCAGATTTTCATTGGTTGGAACTTTCTGTTTCCCTTAGGAATACCCTAAATTTACCCTAAGTAAACTGATAGTTTAATGCGGTGAAACCAACAGTTTACTTAGGATAAACTATTCGTTTTTCCGCATGAAACTTTTTCTATTTACCGGAAAGCGCCCAAATACACTGAGAATCAATTCAAAGCCTTCATTTTACACAAAAGGAAAAGCTATCGGGCCACTCTTTCCTTGTGGAGCATAACAGTGTGACAGATGTTTTTCGTTTTTCAAACTTTGTGCAGGAAGCAGCAACAAGAATTAAACGGTGTGGAAAACGACATAAAAAAGACCGCTACCCAATAGCTGTCGGTAGCGGCCTTTATACTTGTTAGAGAGAATTAAATTACCAAATGCTTGTTTTCACAAATTTACAGATGATATAAAAAATATTCCTATAAAAAGAGTTTATTCACACTTTCATTTATTCGGATAATTCCCTGACAGCAAGATTATCGTGCACCTATCGCTTTCGCCCATTCAGTGTCCAGCCAAGCTTTTTGAGTATCAGGAAACAAGTTGCTGTCAATAAAGCAACTGAGTCCGCAACTGCGAGACAGCCCGATGGGTTGCTGACTATAAGCACTGTAGAATTGTGGAGTGTGGTCTGTAAAAATCACAGCTTCTTTCAATGCCGCTTTAAAGGCATCAGTGTCATTGGTCAGTGCTTCAATATACTGCTCCAAGTCATAAAACAGGTGTGGATTAAGCCCTTCATAACCTTGAATGGCAGTCAAATCCACTTGCTTGTTTCCTACTGCAGTTACCACGTTTTTCACAGCAGCGGCCAAAGCTTCCAATTTATTGCTTTGTACCAGTGCGACAGTACCCGACGTTTGTCGGTATTTATTCATAAATGATTCGCAAGCGCCTTTCAAATCTTTTTGGAAGAGCTGCGATACGATTTCCTTATATGGAAATCCATCGGCCAGCACCTCTGTCGGTGAAGCCATTAAATAATCGGTTACATTTCGCAGATCATAAAGCGCTTCTATAGACGACATGAAGCAGGCATCGAATAACAAGTACTCGAATTTCAGTCCTTCAAGCGCCTGTGCTAAAGCAGGAATTTCCATGTATTGAGTACCGTCCTGTCCGATAAACCGGGTGCTGGGTGCCATGACATGCTTGTCGAAAATAGAACTGGGTATCCAGCCGCTACCATGGCTGGAGAGTACTAATCCGTAGCTGTCAGCAGGCATTTCCTCCATCACCTTTTGCAAAACATTCTTCATGAATACGGGGTCTGTAGAAAGATCAGACTGAGTATATTCTTCGATAATCTGATGCGATGTCCGGTTATTCTCCTCATTGATGACCAGTTTGGTCAATGTAGACCGTTTGCCATTATCGTAGAATACGGCTACCTGATTTTTGTCGGACAGACGTATCAGGTGCCCGGCAGCCCCCTGAATAACGCGCAGGTTGGCCTCCATTTCCGTTTCCAATCCGGTATTGTCACCCATGTAATAGAAAATAAGTGTATGCTTCTTGTCGGGCACAGAGAAAGCCTTTGTTGCAATCTTTACACTAGCAAGCACGTTTTCTTCCTCTCCTTTGGCAGCAGCCAATACCACATATTGCGTGTTGGCATCCAGTTCTTCTATCAAGATATCCATCGGCTTGTTGGCAGTGGTCACAATACCTTTGTCCAGCACTTCCTGTGCATCGGGCATGATTTCGTTTTCTTCCATTACTAAATAAGCACAGCGCAAGGCATTGGTCGATTCCAATGTAATGTTTACAGTGGTGTAACCGGTTTCGCCGGCCGTGAGTGTCACGGTAGGTGTTGGAGGCAATATGTTTTCTTCCATCGGAGTGTCATCATCCGAACAGGCAGTGAGAGCAGACAAGCAGAAGAAAATACCTGCACCCCATTGGTATAAGGTTCGTTTCATGTTCATAATCTTTATATTTTAATGAATTATCGTTAAATTGTCTGTTGCGGGAAGTTTAAGGATTAAAATTATCCACCACGTTCACCGTACCTTTCCATTCTCCTGTTATTTTGTATCCCGCATCATCCTGGAAGTCGAATACGAATTTATAACCGTCGTTTTCTTTACTTACAGTCATGGTACCACTCTTGATAGGAGCCAATATATCTGTAGATCCAGTCTCATCATCACTGCGCTTATCTCCATACCAGGTATACAAGATATCTGCTTTGTTGAACATCATGTATCCGGGAAGCGCATACATAGGTTCAAACTTATGTTCTATGGTGTAGACCCCTTCCTGAAGTGTGGCTCCTTTATTCGCATCAGTAAAGAATTCGATGGTAATCATCTCTGACTTTATCTCCTTCCCTTCTTCGTCTTTATCTTTATAGAAATTTATTTGCCAAGAACTCAATCCGGGATAGAGGTATTCTCCCAAATAATAAGCTTCTATCTCTGTCAGTTCTTCGGGCAGAGCCAATGTGACATTGTCCTTCAAGGTGCTCATCGGGCTGGCAGGCTTCTTATTGTCATTGTCGTTAAAATTACCCATAGGCAATGCCCCGCTGAAATTGCATGTTATGTTCAGACCGTCTGCACTTTGGAAATTGAATGCAATATCATAATTTTCACCGCTTCGTGTCACGGTCATGGTTCCACTGTTCAGGAAGGCAATATATCTCTTGCCTGTTCTGGAATCGACTTTCTCCAAATAAGAGCCCGTAGGATAATATTGCCCGTTTATGTCGGAAATTTGGCCTTTGTTGATAGTCATGGGGATTTGCATATATCCCTGTGCACTTCCTCCAAAGATAGACACTTGGTAAGTACCTTCTTCCAGCGGAGGATTTTCCATATTGTAATCTAACAGTTTATGCATATAACAGCTTGACAATTGCAAATAATAGCCATTGGTCAGTACCTCGTTTTCATTGAAGTTTCCATGATAGAATTGCAACAGCATATCATCGGCATGCGGACAGAACCAGTTGCCGTAATATCTTCCTTTGGCTAAAGTGAAAGACACCTCTTGATCTTTCGTAAAAGGCTGGTAAGTGCCCTGTGGTGTTTCCGGCTCATATTTTTCAAAGATAATATCACCTTTGAAGTGTCCTCGGAAAGGCTCTCCGTCTTCCATGACGATATCCATATCAATGGTATAGGTGTCACCTTTACGCTGAACAAGTACGGTTCCTCCTGTGACGTAGCTGTAAACCACTCCATTGGCAGGATCGGATGAAATACGGGTAAATACATTGGTTGTTTCCACATCCCAACAACCTATTTGTGCCGTCTCTTCTCCGGCATGATATTCTCCCGCCGGCAGAGTAGCGTTCCAAGGGTCGCTATCGGCTACATTATAAAGATCCAGGCGAACCAGATAGTCTCCAATATTGGTCGGTAAGTCGTCTTTTCCTATTTCCCCAGAGGCCAGGCGAATAACATAGTTACCGTTTCCAGGCTCATTGTCGGTACGGTAACTTGCCTTTTCCAATAATTTCAGTTTCACTACAGGTACATCATTTTCATAAACCGGTTGTGTCTTCATTTCAAGAGCCTCGGAAAGTAAATAGCGTCCTTGACTCACAACAGCTGCCTGAATGATGTAACAAGTTTTCGCCTCTAAGGCAATAGCCCGTTGGATACTTGTCTCGGAGTTATCGGCCGGTATGCCTTCGTTAAGAATATCCTCCGCTGTAGGAGCCGTCTCGCCTTTTTTATAGCACATCCAAGCACATTGGTCTGCATGTTGGGGTGTGAGTGAGAACTCCAATGAATGACTGGTAGCTTTGATGGCGTTCAGGGTAGCAGCCGCCGGAACTGCCTTTTCATCATCGGAACATGATGAGAAAAACAATACCGATAGAATGGCTGATAAAATATAATATGTTAGTTTATTCATAACAAACGTCTTTTTAATGTGATTTATTGGGGATTATCCATATCGGTAACCTTAGAAGTGAAAGTACATACATAACGCTGTCCTTCCGTATCAGTAAGGTCTATCTTAAAGGTATATACTTCACCGGATTTGGTGACTTCCACCTTACCTGATTTAAATTTACGGGAAGTGAAACCATACGAATAGACTGAGATATTACTGAATTTGCTGTCCAACGTTCCGACAGCGCCATCGTTACCGACGTTATAAGTTCCGGCGGGAAGAACCTTCTCCCCCGCAGCTGCACGCAAATCAAGGCGCATTTCTATATCCCAATTATTGAATGCAACCTTGAGATAGCATTGTCCATCTACTGCGCCGTTAGTAGGAAGTGTGCGTATCAGCTCTTCTATACTATTAACCTGAATTTGCAACTCATCGAAAATGGCAAATCCTTTTCCTGATATTTCCCCCTCATACGTAGCATTTACTTTGCTGCCATCCTCCAGTATGAATTCCATGCTGATTTCATACTTTTGGGTTTCCGTATTAGCATTCAATTTCATTGCACCAGATTGGATACCTATCTTTTCTTCTCCTTTCATAAAGTATGTGTAATTGATATTCGTATCAATGTAGTATCCATCTTCCGCCCCTACCACATAAGTACCGCTTTTGGTATATTTATAATCTTCACCATAAATGTCAAGTGCAAGTGTGTAGTTCCCGTCACTGAACGTGATGCCATCATTATCTCCATAATCGGAACCCTCAGCCGAGGTAAATGCAACGTTATACGTCTTGACTATCTCTTGCGCTTCCCCGTTGGGTTTCAGCATCAATTCTTGCAGCAAATCCATGGCTCCCGCCAATTCGTCATTCTCATCCATAGCAGCTATAGCTATACTCTTGATTTTTAGTCCGATTTTCTGGTCCATTTGCGGAGTCAAGCCCCAATCCCCGTTTTCCAGTGCGCTGGGGGCTAACGTAAAGCTTATATCCGGATTCAATCCCCATTGATCGTTTTCAAAGATTACGCCCAAGTAGAGTTTAAAGCCATTAGCTGTCTTCAGGAATTGTCCGCAAGGCACGTTGAGCACACCGTCTTTAAGGATTCCTTTGAAAGTAAGTTCTGCATTCTTGAATGAAACAGTTACCTCATTACTCTCGGCTATGACACTTACTTCATCTTGTGTGGCAAATCCGTCCCTATTCTTAAAACCAGCTATCCAAGAACGGTTGTAAGAATTCCTGGAATACTGCATAAAGCTATACTCTTTAGCCAAACTACCGGATTCCAGTGTCACTTTACCCAATCTTTCCAGACTTTCTGTGTTCTCATCAGCCAAGATGTAATACCCATTCTCTGCTTCTTCGTAACTCAACCAGGTTTGGGCTTCTTCACTGATGCTCACCGTTATCGGCATTTCACTTTCAAAACGGATAAACTGTTTGAAAGCCTTGTTTTCGGCAAAAGAGAAAAAATCGTCAGTTTTATAGTTTGTAATGATACCCATCTGTGTGATGCCTATCTTGGCAGACGATTCGCCCATGACCAGTGAGATGGTGGCTGTACGGGTTTCCATTTCGTCGTTGGGAGCTATGTAGAAGCTTACCACTCCATTACTGCACGCCTTGATGGTACACCATTCTTCATTGGAAGTAGCCGTCAGAGTAGGATCAGCGTTGTCCACCTCAATGGTTCCATCACCACCAACAGATTTGAAATCAACCGTAGAAGACGTTATTTGCAGTTCTACCGGTGGCAGATATTGGGTATCGTCATCGTTGCAGGCACCTAAGAACAAAGAGCATCCTGCGATGAGTAGATAGATGATATTCTTTTTCATATTCACTTCTTTTTTTAATGTTTGTTATTTGGAAGCCGCTTGCTGTGTAAATGTACGAAAGAATCCTGTCACATAAGCCAATTGCAGGACATCCTTACCTGTGTTATTGTCTATTGCCACAAAAGAGTCGCACAAAAACTTGCCCCACATACCGTTATCCTGCAAGATGACGGTTTGGGTTACATCTTCCAAATGGCTGTCTCCAGGGTTGGGCGCTGCTTTTTCCTCCATGTAACCTTCCATACCAACACCCTGTGTCTGGCTCAGATATCCTCCTCCCTGCAAAGTCCATGGTACTAAGACAATACCATCGGGCAACATTTGGTATTCCAGACTGATACTGCCGGCCACTGCATTGTAGCGTATGCGCATATCAAACGGCAATCCTTTCATAAGATAACTTTCATTGAACAATTCTTCTTCCAGCGTTACAGGTAGCATGGTATTTCCTTGGTAATACACAAAAAAGTATTCACCGATGTATTTCTCATAGCGGGAGTAAGTTTTGGGCAATTCTCTGGCACGTATAGTTACTTTATCGTCTGTGAAGCTCATGCTACCCTGTTCCCAGCGCAACTCTTTCACATCCAAGGTAGCTAGCGACAACGGTTCATCGAAACTGATACCTTCCGGTGTATAGTGAAAAGGCAGATTTACCTGGCTGCCATCGGCATTTTCCAAGATAAATTTGCGATAACGCTGTGTCACTGTGTATTGTATCACTCCGTCTATCACCACCTCATAAGCGGCCGGATAAGCCTCATTGGTAATCTGTTTAACGCTTTGCAAGTAATCTTCCCAAGCTACATTCTCCGGCAGCGGATGCATTATCATTTTGTTACCGGTCTTCTTACCCTTCAACACCACTTCGTCAGAGGTACAGGACAAGATAAGAAAGTCACTATCTCCCTCCATACCCATACCATCTTCGCCTATACCCAATGCATTGGAAGGCTCTGAGAAAAAATGGAATATTTCATTGTACGTACTAAACGTCAGCATGGGTCCGGCACTATTCACCATATCATAAGCACCTGTACTCACCTTATCGGGCTGGAAGAGATCGCATGACACATCGGCAGTGCCCTCTTTATGAAAGCGTATCAGCATAGTGTATCCCCCATAAGCCTTAGTAGCGGCAGGATAGTAATTCAGCACCCATCCGTTACCGGCAGAACGCAGTACTTCCTGATACTCGGCGATGGACTGGTTGATGCGGTTGGCGGCCGATTGGTCGAAAACATCGTCCACTTCAGAGGTACATGCTCCTGCTCCAATCAATATTAAAGCCAATATCCATAGATTATATATCTTTTTCATATATATGTTCTTTTAGTTTAATTCTGTCAAATCAATATATTTCACTTGTTCGGAACGGCGCTGTACAATATCGCGCAATTTGTCCAAGTCAATATTCCACACTTCATTCATGTAGTTTCTCACAATTTCCATCTTTTGGTTAATGAATGTGGCTCCCTCATCGGCTATTTTCAACTGTTGTTGCCACCAGGCAGCATCATGGGTCACATAGTTCGCTACCAGCTCGGCAAAGTCCTCATGTACTTCCGAACCACCGTAGGCCGTAATGAATCCCATGCCCAAAGCCGCTTCATCACTGACATTCACCCATCCGTTACCAATATATTTTCCACTGGACACAGCATAGAAGTCCTGCGGAAATTCGATGGTCTGATGCAAGATGTGTGAAAATTCATGGTGCATGGTACTGAAATACCAGCGGTTCATCATCTCTACATCCACGCTGTTCGGGTTCAGAGCGTTGATATTATACAGAGTTACTTTCAAACCGCCTTCTGCCGTACCCAAGGTAATCTTTCCGTTATCATAAGCCGGAGAACCTATCAAATGAATCATCTTAGGACCATATGTACATATAAAATCGCGGTTGTTTCCCTGAACTTCTACATAGGCATCAATCCACAAGTATTTTACCAATTTGGCCATGGCTACTGATTTGGACAATTCGGCCGGTGCCAAGTTATAGTCGGTATCCGATTCCTTGTATTCGAATTTATATTTAAAATCGATATTATAAGGGGTGACATAGTTATCGAGCAACCATTCATCAAATGCCGTACGGTATGGAGTCATGTTGTCGAAGCTGCTCTCCTTTGTCAGGTCATCTTCGTTGCAAGCAGTGGCACCGCCGATAAGGGCTGCCGCCATCAGAAAATAGGTTATATATTTTTTCATATGTTATCGTATTCAGTAGATTATATACTTAGTATCTAGGATTTGGTTCCATGCCGGCAGTGATGACATCTTGTGGAAGTTGGATGGCGCGTCGCGGGTCTTCTTTTCCCAACACAATCGGACTGTTGCCGGCACGGTTGTGCGAAAACTCTATGCCATAGCGTTTCAGGTCAAACCAGCGAAGTCCTTCCTGCATGGTTTCCAAACGGCGCAGTTGCAAAATGAGTTGGATAAGATTCTCTTCCGTACCGGGCTCTACGGTAAATCCTTCAGGGTTAAGACGCTTTTTCACACTGCGTTCCTTGTCTTTGGTAACAATGGTGGGCTGATAAGGCAGGCTATTGTAGAAATTATTAACCTCTTGCTCTGTCAGGTCGTGTCCTTCGTCCTTACTCAGCGCACTATGACTTTCTATCCAAAGGTTTATGTCTTCCAAAGCCTTACTATAGTCAGGGTTATCACTCAACACATAAGCCTCTGCACGGCATAGTAGGGTTTCATCTACCGAAAACGGTACTGCTACCGTGTGCGGGTAGTACAGGCCATTGGCCTTGTCTACGTATTCAAAGTACAATTTCAGTTTCGGGAAAGGATTTTTCTGTACTACACTGAGGATGAAAGTACTCATAACCAGTCCACCCCTCCAATGCCAGGGACCGTCTGCGTCAATAGTCTCGTTAGTATAGATTGGGGTTCCGTGTCCGTAGCGTTTCAAAGTATTATAAGGACCTGTAATGATAGGTGCTTGCGACCCTAAAGCAGCTAAAAGCAGATTGGCCGGTTTCTTTTCAGACACGTATTGGTTACTGATGTCGTCCACCAAACTTACTCCGCCGAAATCAGCCTCCCAATTACGCAGTGCTGTGACCGGATTGCTGCCGATAGCAATGTTGGCACATTCTATCACCTTATCCCATTTCTGGTAATAGAGATAAAACCGTGCAGCAAAAGCGTTGGCTGCTTTACGGTTGAAGTGATACTTGGGAACCTCATAAGCAGCATCTTTAATGAGCGGAAGTCCAGCTTCCAAGTCAGCAGCAATCTGTTCATACGTATTCTTCAAGCTGCCTCGTTCAGTATTTTCCGGATAGACGCTGTCACCGGTCCGAGTACGGTAAGGTATTCCCAAATGACTTTCTGCCGTATTCGGATTATAAGGCATACAGAATACATTAGCTAATAGGAAATGGGAATAGGCGCGGCACACCAAAGCTTCGCCCCGTTGCGGATTGAGGCTGGCAGGCGAACCTAAGTTTTCGATACCTTCCAATGCCATATTAGCCGAAGCAATAGCGGCATAACATCCTTCCCAAAGGGCATAGGGACTATCGTAACTACTAATGCTGGGAGAATCCCACAAATAAAGTTTTTCGATGAGTTCGTCCGTATCAAATTGTCCACCGTTATCCATCACGTTATCCGATGACAACTCGCCAATCAACAGCGGAAGAGTAGTTGGGTATGCCGAAACCAACAGTGGAGATATTTTGTCGGTACTGTTGATTTCCGTGCGGCTATCGGGCAGTGTATCCAAAAAATCACTGCAAGAAGAGAATGCCAGCAATGAAACGGATAGCAAGGTTATGAATGATTTATTTTTCATGTGATTCATTATTTAAAAAAATTAAATGCCTAAGCGAATGGTAAAAGTGAACTGTTTAGCCATGGGAACGGCCACACCACCTGTGTTAAAGAATTCGGGATCCTGCCCGTTTAATTTGTCATCTGCATAAAGCAAGAACAAATTAGTTGCCTGCAGTTTCAATCCTAAATTGGAAATTTTTAACGGTTCAATCCACTTCTTGGGCAGGTCGTATGAAAGCGAAACCTCTTTCAAACGGATAAAGTCACCCTTTGCGATGCGATCGCTGGAGTAATTATAAGCATTGTAGGCACGGCTCAGATAACTGTCGTTCACATTCATATACTTATCTGCTATCACCGGAATATTGGTACGATGCTCGTCGCCCGGCCTCATCCAACGGTTCTTGAATTCTTTCGGCATAGCATCAAGGTCGGTATATTGGTTGCTAAATACCGGATCCAAACGGATGACATTGCCAAAAGAATAAGTGATAAACACATTTAGTTTCAGACCCTTATAGCTGAATACATTTCCCAAACTACCTGTAATGGTAGGATCTGTAGTACCTTCATAAATCAGGTGTGATTTGTTGTTGCGCTCCTGGAAGTTGATGTTGCTTGTGGTCAATTCGCCATTTTCATTAATGAAAGTAGGCAGACCTTCTTCATTCAGTCCACGGAAGTCGAGCGAAAACAAACTTCTTACCGGATAGCCTTGCATGGCAAATCCATATCCGCTCACCATGTCCATTACCGATGAGAATGCCTCCAAATTGGTTACCTTGTTCTTGGTTTTAGAGAAAATGAAGTCAGTATTCCACTTGAAGTCCTTCTTGGCAATGTTACGGGTAGAAAGAGTCAGCTCTATACCGTGCGAACGCATGCTTGCCACATTGGCATACTTGCCAATTTCTCCATCCAGACCGGTAGTACTCAACCATCCTATCAGGTCATAGTTCTTGCGTTTGTACCAATCCATGCTGAAGTTGATACGGTTATCCAGAAAACCTAAATCGATACCCAGATTTAGTTCATGTTTCTTTTCGTAAGTCAGTTCAGAATTTTTGCCTTGTAGGATGCCCAGTCCCGACTCCATGACATCGGCATTGGGACGCCAAGGATTATAACTGCTCACCATTGCCAGCGAGTTACTCACAAAGGCAGGACCACGGTCGGCAGTCAGCGAGTAACTTGCTTTCAGCGTCAAGTTAGATAATATGGAATTCAGTTTGCTGAACCAAGTTTCTTCGTGCGCATTCCAAGCACCGGAAATATTCCATGTAGGCAACCAGCGAGCCGAACGGCTTTTACCTAGTTTATTGGAACCTTCGTAACGCACTGTACCGTTCACGGTATAGCGTCCCTTCCATGAATAAGTGCCGGTAGCGAAAAAAGCCACTTGGCGTGCTTTGGTTTCGTCAACAGTATTATAAGGTGTATTTTCCTCGTTGCCTTGCTTGAAGAACAAATAGTCGTAACTGGAAAGCATACCCATGCCATACTGCATACCTGCACCGTTAAACCACACTTTGCTGCGGTCTGTGGCATTTAGCTCCATACCACCGAAAAAGTTTACGATATGATTTTCGTTGAATACATCATTGTAACTGACGGTACTACGCAAGTCATAGCTCGACATAGTATATTTCGTATCGCGATAGAAACCGCCTACGGGCAGTACCGATTCCGGTAGAGTATTGATTTTGTCAGGATCGGTATAGAGCCACGGATTGGCTTGCTGCATGGTAGCGTCATCCATAGCCCTATAAGCCCATGCCTGATTAGAATAATCTTTCACATAATGGTTTTGGGTAGTAGATGAGTACTTGTAAGCCCCCAATATGCTCAATTCTACCTTTTGAATAGGCTTCCATTTCATTTCACCCTGGAATCGCATATCAGTAACTTTTAAATCCATGTAGTTGTTATCCAGCTCGTGGAAAATATTAAACGGTGCATAGTTACGTACGTAGTATTCATTGGGATCCAATGTGCGCGAAGTATTCAGCGCAAATGAGTAAGGATTGATGTCGAAGTCACGTTTCACCTCACCACTTACGGGATCAGCTTGCGAACCAAGAGTACCGGGAGCCTGCTGCTTGCGAAAAGATGCATTCCCGATAAGGTTAAGTGTAAGGTTTTTGAAGATATTATACGTAGAATTAATGTTAGCCGTATAACGTTGCACTTTGCTCCTCTTAGTCCATCCCGGGTCGTTCATCACACTGATGGAAGTATAATAAGAAGCCTTGTCTGTACCGGTAGCCATACTCACAGCATGATTTTGTGAGATACTATTGCTGAACAACAGGTCGAACCAGTCGGTATTACGGAACTCGGCCTGCTTCAGATAAGCCCCCCGTGCTTCAGGCGTATTGGCTAAACCAAATACACCGCCTGTTGCCGAATATTGATTAATGAGATGATACATTTTACCATAGACACCACTCTGCGAAGCACGATAAGAATCAACAAAACTCAGGGAACCGTTTTGCTCCATATTCTTGTATACATCCATTTGCTCTTGAGAGTTCATGATGTTGAAATTGCTATAACTGGGTTTCATGCGCATGGTAAACTCACCTGTATAACTGATTTTGTTCGTACCTGATTTACCTTTTTTGGTAGTTACCACAATCACCCCTGCCATAGCACGTGCACCATAAATGGAGGTAGCCGAACCATCTTTTAGAATTTGAAAACTCTCAATATCATCGGCATTCAAACCGGCAATAGCTGAACTGATCAGAGTCTCAGCATCACCTGAGGACAGATCGTCAGCACCTATCTCAGCTACATCTTCCATGATAACACCATCTACCACCCACAGCGGCTTGGAACTTCCGTAAATGGAAGTTGCACCACGCACACGAATCTTAGGCGCCGTACCGAAAGTACCGGATACATTTTGCACAGATACACCTGCCGAACGTCCTTCCAGACCGCGACTGATATCTGCCATACCATCCATTTTGATGTTTTCTGCTTTCAACTGGTCGGTAGCACCGGTAAACATACGTTTATCCATACGCTGCATACCCGTCACAACAACTTCGGACAGCGTCTGTACATCCGATTGGAGAGTCACTTTCATAGTCGGCGAAGGAGAAAGCGACTGAGGAAGCATACCGACATAAGAAAACTCCAACTTGGAACGACTGGAAACATTAGGCAATGTAAACTTACCGTCTATGTCTGTCAGCACACCCGTAGAAGTACCTTTCACCATAACGGTAGCTCCAATAAGCGGCTCACCGTCATCGGCAGACAGCACAACGCCGTTTACCGTATACACTTTAGCCTGTTTGGAAGGACCTTTTGTTGTAATGGTAATAAACTCCTTATCGATAGTATACTCAAGTTTCTTACCAGAAAGCACAATATCCAAAATTTCCCGGATATTCTTATCCTTGATGGCACCGCTATACGTATATGACTTCACATCATCATACGTAAAAAGGATTTTATAACCTGAAATTTTGCTCAACTGTTTAAATACAGAAGACAACTCTTCATTCTTAAACTCTACTGTAAGTTTCTTCTCACCTACCTGAGCTTCCGCACAGAACGGAAGACAAAATAGAAAAAAGAAAAGCGGAAATAATAAGTACCTCTTTCTTCTCATACGTTTATTTTTAATAATATTAGCGAAGCTTCATTTATTAATAATACGTATGACTTGAATAACAAGATACCTTTTTACCTTATTTTTTTCAATTCATGAAACTTTTTCTCTAAAAAGCATCTACAATATGGAAGAAATTACACAAAACATGCCTCCATCTAGTCAACATAGACCGTATTCTCACAAAGTGTTAACGTTACTTTTTTTAAACGGTTCATCAAACGAATTGTTTCTTCAATACCACCCTGACGATTGGACATAAAATGTATGCGATATGTCATGGCTTCTTTATTTCTAAATATAACGTTCACATTATACCAACGTCCAATAGACTTCATAATATCCGCCAAAGTCAACTCATCAAAATAAAAATATCCATCTTTCCAATAAGTATAGGCCTCACTGTTTACTTCCTTCACCTCAAACTGCCCATTGGAAAGGAGTATGGCATCTTTACCTGGTTCCAAATCCACAAAACGTGCATTTTCATGGCTGCGAACCTGTACCTTACCGCTAATCAGCGTTACATGGCTGTCTTCGGCTGTATAACTTTTCACATTAAACTCCGTTCCGAGAACCTTAGTTTGCAAATAATCCGTCTTTACAATAAAAGGTTTTGTATCTTTTGTAACTTTAAAATACGCTTCTCCTTCAAGAAAAACCGTACGCTCCCTTTCTATAAAAGCTGTAGGATAAACCAATTTACTATTGGCATTCAGCCACACCTCCGTACCATCACAAAGAATCAATTTGAATGTCTCGCCTCTGGGGATTACAATAGAATGAGTCTGTAACATCTTTTTCACTACCGGAACGGAATTCCTCGCTAGATTAGTATAATCAAGAGTCCGCCGTTTTTCTACTTGTTTGTTTTCTTTTTTAGGCTCATCATCCAAAAAGAATTGCTTGCCGTCATTTAATTCCAAAACAATACGCTGTTCATTCGGATCCGCAGCAAATACCGTGACAGATTTAGGCGGGGCAACCGGTATATTAAATAAATAATTAAATGAAACAAAAGCTCCTACCAGGATAGCTGCTACCGAACTGCTCCATATCCAAAACATCTTAAGATATTTTTTCTTATTCTGTCTACCTTTCAAACGAGCTAATTCAGCCTCCACATCAACCATACCGGAAGCCTGGCACTTATGCAAAAGATATCTGACATCCATCAAATCCTTACAGGCATCTAATGTCTCCACATCTTTCAAATCCTCCCATTTCTTGTCAGAGCTATCGGATGAACTCTCCATTAAATCCAGTGCTTTATCAAATTCAGATGTACTATCTTGATTACTCATAAATCCGCTAGTTTAGTTAATACCTTATTATAAATGCGTTTATAAAACTTATTTTGAACCGTTTAGCCTATTTTTTATATTTATTTAGCAAATTCCTCACGAATAGCCTTCAAGGCTTTAACAATATGTTTTCTAACCGCACTTATGCTTATATTCAATTCTGCGGCTACTTCTTTATACTTCTTCTCATGTAGATAGCACTCTTCCAGGATATGCCTCGTATGCGGGGTCATTCCATCCAACACTTTCTGAATCTTCATCATACGCTCGTCTTGCTCCTTGAACTCCACTTCTGTATAATTTTCATACAATTTCTGAGAGAATTCAGCATAAGCATAATGTATATCCTGATGTCTCAGATAATCGATAGCACGATTGCGTACATATATAAAGAGATACGACTTAGCTGTGGCCTTCTCTATCCTATCAAAATTCTTCCATATATATTCAAAAGCATCGCTCGCTATGTCACGGCTTACTTCCCAATTATTAATGAGAGAATGTGCATAGGAATAAAGAGAGACATAATACTCTTTAAAAAAGAAATCAAAGTCGGCAAAGTCCTCCACCCTTTTACAATTTATTATTCATCTTAAACAATTTTACCAGCGAAATTAATTATTATCATAATACAAAAAAAGCAGAATTAACTCTTTTAGCGTCCAAAAGAGTTATATAATATTAATACATCAAAAATCAAGCTAACAAAAAGCCACTCAAGGTTATTTAGCTTTCCTGCTTGTCCGATAGAAGTTTCTGGACCTCACGGTCTGCCTTAGTCAACTTATCACTGCAAAAAGCAATGATTTCATTTGCCTCCTTTATCTTTACGGCAAGTTCATCTATTTCCAGTTCATTGTTGTCTATCTGACTGACAATTTTCTCCAACCGTTCCATCGCTTGGGAATAAGTCTCTTTTTTCTTGGGTGCAGGCATAGGATTATTTATTTTTTTGACAGTTTATTTGTTACTACTGAAACCACTTCTCCTTTATACAGGCGAGTGATAATTTCATCACCCTCATTTAAGAGAGAAGCATTCTTTATTACTTTACCGTTTTTCAATGTAATGCTGTAGCCACGGGCTAATTGCTTTTCCGGAGAAGCATCCGCCAGCCGTTGTTGCAGTAACTCCAGCCGATGATGCTGACGAGACAAGGAGGCTGTTACAGCTTGTACAATATCTTTTCGGACGGTAAGCAAAGTTAATTTTGCATCCGAAATGCAACCATAAGCAGCAGAGGGAATACGGTTCCTGTATGATACTAACTTCTGTTGCTCTTGTACCAGCAAATTCCGGACACCATCGCATAGGCGGGCAGCCAGCGATTCCAATTCATCGGCAGCCTCATTCATGCAGTCTATCAGAAATTCGGCAGCAGCAGTGGGAGTTTTGACACGGGTATGGGCCACGGAATCGAGAACCGTATCATCGCGTTCGTGTCCGATACCCGTGATAACAGGCAAAGGAAACTGCGCACAGGCAGCCGCGAGCAGATAAGTATCAAATCCGGAAAGGTCGGAAGTTGCCCCACCGCCCCGGATAATAACTACTACATCAAAACTGTCCGAACGGGAATTTATCTTATCCAAAGCAGACAAAACGGATTCTTCAACACGATCACCCTGCATCAATGCCGGAAAAAGTTCCGTATAGAAGTAAAAACCTCCCGGATTATTCTGCAACTGGTGGCAAAAGTCACCGTATCCGGCAGCGGTTGGGGAAGAAACAACCGCAATACGCTGCGGCAAACGAGGCATTCTCAATTCTTTATTTAAAGTAAGTACCCCTTCTTCTTCCAATTGTTTCAAAATCTCTTTACGGCGACGGGCCATATCACCCAAAGTATAGGTGGGATCTATATCCTGTACTGTAAGGCTATATCCATACAGTTCATGGAAACTGACGGTCACTTGCACCAGCACTTTGATACCCGAAACAAAAGCCTGTCCCGTAGCTTCCTCAAAATAAGGTTTCAACAAACGAAAGACGTTCGACCATATCGTTCCTCTCGCCTTAGCTATCAGACTATTACTACGGGCATCTTTCTGTACGAACTCCAAATAACAATGTCCGGTGCTGTTGGTACGTACATCACTCAATTCTGCCTGTATCCAATAGGCATCAGGCAGACATTGCTCCAAGCTGCGACGCACCAGCGCATTTAATTCGTATAGTGATAAGGCATCCATTCTTTAAGTATAAGTATGCAAAGTTCCTGTCCTTACTTCATTTTTAATTTATAGCTATTATATGCTTTCCACATATCCGGCACGCCATAACCGTAGATATTATCCGGATAGTCGGCACGGTCACCGGAAGCACGGACTAATTCAAGCAACTCTTTCGCTGTCAGCCGGGGGCATGCCTGCCATAAACAAGCCACCATTCCACACATGACGGGCGAAGAGAAAGAAGTCCCGTTTGCCTTACCCTGATTTCCGTCCGTGCGAATCACATCCGCTCCTTCGCCCACAGCTACAACATCCGGTTTAATCCGGTTATCAGCTGTGTTGCCGATAGAGGAAAATGGCGCCAACACCGCCTGTTTGTTGATAGCGCCTACCGTCAACACATTATCAGCATCTCCCGGCGGGGTTATTTTTTTCCAGGACCCCATTCCCGAATTACCGGCACTGCACACCAGTACCATACCCTTATCGGCTATATGCAAGGCTTGACGCGACATCAAGGAATGATGTCCGTCCAAATCACGATATCTGTAATTTTTCGATTTGTCATCGAACGCATAATACCCCAAAGAAGTATTAAGCACATCAACTCCCACACTGTCGGCAAACTCTACGGCAGCAGCCCAATAATCCTGCTCCACCAAGTGTTCGGAAGCCTCATCCTCACTGCGGAACAGCCAAAAGGAAGCTTCCGGTGCAGTACCTGTCATAATTCCCGGCTGATTCATTCCAATGCAGGAAAGCACACTCAGTCCATGACTGCTTGCCGCAAATAAATCCGCCTGAGGATTGACAAAATCTTTCATGCCCAAGACACGGATATTCCGCATAGCCGTTATCTTATCCAGATTATGAAATCCGGCATCAATCACGGCAATCGTCATTCCCTGCCCCCTGAATCCGGCATCATGCAACTTATCTCCATTGCTCAACTGAATTTGAGTGAGAGCAGGACCGTAAATACTGTCTGTATATATCTTCGGCTCATTGATTACAGAATCACGCATTGCATCCCCCACTCCTTCATTCATTTTCGGAGCAGTCCATACTTTCTCCGTAGCGCGTACAAACGGCAATGCGGCAATATGTTCTATCAAAGCGGAATCATTGCAGGAAACCGTAACAAAATTTTCCCATTTCCCTACAACTACAATATTTACTCCTTGTCTGCGTATTTCATCAATATACTGACGGCAAACCGGCAGGTCGGTGGAATCAACCGCCAGGTTCTGTTTTTGACGTCTTGCAATGGCTTTCTCCGAAAGGAACTGTTCAGGATGCTCCAATGAATAAACGGTAGCTGCCTTGTCTCTTAAACTAATACGGTATTTCAACGTATCTTGCTGTGCCGACGCACTTGCCAGAAACAACACTAAAGCAGAAAGAATAATCAATCTCTTCCCCATTAATCTCTTTTTATTTTCAAATATACATGCCGATACCACGTTGTGAAGCAATGAACGAACCGCCTACCACCCTTTTTCCAATATAGAATACTGCTGATTGTCCGGGCGCAATGGCAGATGCTTCCGTCTCAAAATGCACCAGCAATCGCCCGTCTTCCAGACGCTTTACCGAACAAGGTATCGGTTTGCTCCGATAGCGGATGCGAACCGTCAGTTCCCCGCTTCCGAAAACTTCCCCCTCATCAATCAGATTATCCTGTTCCGCAAGCATATATTCCGCTTTGAGCTGCTCGGCATCTCCCAACATTACGGTATTCTTCTGCGGATTGATTTTCAGCACATAAGCTGGTTTTCCCAATGCGATTTCAAGTCCTTTCCGTTGCCCGATGGTATAGTAAGGAAAGCCCTTATGCTCTCCCAGCTTCACTCCTTCCGAATTGACAAACCATCCCGGGCCTACTTCATTGTCTATCTCCGGCGAATGCTCACGCAGGAAGTCCCGATAATCTCCTTTTATGAAGCATACTTCCATGCTCTCTCCTTCCTCGGCTTTCGGTGCATAGCCTTTATCCCTCAGATAATCGCGCACTTGCATCTTGGTATAGGTTCCCAACGGGAAAAGACAACGTCGCAAGACATCCTGCCCCAAGCGCCAAAGGAAATAAGACTGGTCTTTCTTATCGTCATCCCCGGCAACTATATATATTTTCCTATTCTGTTCTTCCAGACGGGTATAGTGCCCGGTAGCAATATACCGGCAATTCAATTTATCCGCCCACTCCGTTAGAATGCGGAACTTGAACAGAGGATTGCACATCACACAAGGATTGGGGGTACGCCCCTGCCGGTATTCATCGATAAAGTTCCGGACAATCACCTCACGAAAAGCCTCTCGTTCATCAGCCACATAATGTTCAATGCCCATATTCTGAGCAAGCTGGCGGGCTTCCAACGGCTCTTCTCCCCACACCCACATCGTAAGACCGATTACCTCGTAACCCTGCTCTTGCAACATCAGACATGTAGCGGTACTGTCAATGCCACCGCTCATTCCAACCAACACTCGTTTTTCTGCCTTGTTCATTTCTCGGATATACATCGTTTAAAATGCAAAAATACAGGTTTTCAAACAGAAGAAAGAGAAAAGGCATGCCTTTTTTGCAAGAGTTCACATAGCTGCATATCGTTTTGCCCGTGACTTTGTAACAGAAACGAAACACATATGACATAAAATCACAACACATACGACCGTATCTTTGCCAACATAAACAAACCGACAACAAATTATGAAAAAAAGCGCATTGATACTGTTCCTCACCCTGTTGCCCTTTATGGCAAAAGCCCAAAACACCCAAAACAGCGAAGACGGAAAGAAGATAGACAAGGAAAAACTGGAAAGCAAGGATTATCTGCCCGAAATACACGGAACAATCCGGGGCAAATACGAATACCAGACCACTATGGGCGCCGGACGTTTCGAAGTGAGAAACGCACGTGTCAGCGTTACCGGCAATGTCTTGCCGATTGTTGCCTACAAAGCCGAAATAGACCTGTCGGACGAAGGAAGCATTAAAATGCTTGATGCCTACGCACGCCTGTTTCCGGCAAAAGGGTTGACAGTGACCGCCGGGCAGATGCGCGTGCCTTTTACCATCGACGCACACCGATCACCCCACCAGCAATATTTTGCCAACCGCTCGTTCATAGCCAAGCAGGTGGGCAACGTACGCGATGTAGGTATCACACTGGGATATACCCTGCCTACCGACCTGCCTATTACGATAGAAGGCGGACTGTACAACGGTTCGGGACTGACCAATCAAAAAGAATGGCATAAAGAAGTGAATTATTCTGCCAAAACCCAATTTCTTTTCACCAAAGGGCTGAACCTGACACTGAGCATACAGAGCATCCAACCGGAGGAAATACGGGTGCAATCGTACGACATCGGCGCTTACTATGAGTCCGACCGCTTCCATATCGAAGCGGAATATCTGTACAAGCAATATTCCGACAATGCCTTCAAAGATGTGCAAGCCGTAAACACATTCATCAATTACGACCTTCCGCTTCGTAAAATATTCAATAAAATGTCTTTCCTGCTACGCTACGACATGATGACGGACCAAAGCGACGCCAAGACCACCGATGAAGAAACCGGCGCATTGGTCACCACCGACTACAAACGCCAGCGACTGACGGGCGGTATCACCTTCAGCCTCAGTAAAGCATTCCGCACAGACCTGCGCCTGAATTATGAAAAATATTTCTATGCCAACAGCAGTATTGCAAAAGAATCTGAACAAGACAAAATAGTATTGGAATTAATGGTACGATTCTAAAAAAATTACATATCTTTGGAATAAGCAAATTGATGTATGACAAATCCGCTTATTCCGGGCATCACTGCCGCAGAACAAGACGTGTTGTATCAAAAGCTAAATGAATACAACCTGAAAAAAGCTTCTTTCAAAGAGGTAGGCGCCTATCTTGTGGTATTGCCAAGAGCAGATTGTCCCCGATACTCACTTTGGATTTACTCCCCTCTGCCCGAAAGGCAATCCATATTTTACATATTCGACCTGAGTGAGGATATACACGAAGCCTTACGAATGGCAAGCACCTTATGTTACTACTCCCCCGCCCTCTGTCGTTAGTGGAGTATAATGCCAAACGAATGCAGAATAAGGGCGACGATATTATCTCGTTCGGCAAATATCACGGACATTATCTGCACGAAATCCTGCGGATAGACCCCGGCTATCTCACCTGGATAGCTTTCAAGTTCACTCCCCGAATTCCTAAACAGGAACGCTTCGCACAAATCGCCCGGATATACCATTCCGTATACATTGACATCCTGCAACGGAAAGCCAAGCAACCGCCTGCCGGACACTTTCTTGGGAAAGAAGGGGAAAAAGTGACAGATCTGACCCTGACCGTTCTCAGTGTCCGGCTGGAGGACGACCCCTACAAGACACAAGTCAGGGGTACGACCCCTTACTTCTATGTCCGGCAAATACTAAGGCTGAAAGACACCTCCGGAAATCTTGTGACTTTCCGCGTCAACTCCCGCACGGCAAGCAGGCATTCGTGCCAACTACCCGCCGTGGAACATGCTTACCGAACGGACGAAACCGTCCATATAGCCTCGGCACGCATTGCCGGTACGTACACCATCGGAAAAAACAAATGGACGCGACTTAATTATGTAAAATTTCATCCATAAGACCGAATCCGGTCAAAAATTCCATTTCAAACATCAATTCATCCACCCCTTACCGAAAAGAAACCCGTATTTTTGCTCCATACATATTTAAATACGTAATGCCATGAAAAAACAAACTGCACTCTGGTGCTTATCCCTCCTATTGGTGATGGGAGCCTGCACCACATCCTCTTCCCGGAAAACGGCCGGAGAATGGGCAAAAGTACCCGGAATACTAAAAAATATCGTACCGCCCGTATTCGCCGATACTGTTTATGATGTAACCGACTACGGAGCAAAGAGCGATACAACTTTCGACAGCCGTCCCGCCATCCTCCAAGCCATCAGTCATTGTAACACGAACGGTGGCGGTACCGTACTCATTCCCGCAGGAAATTATTTCATCAAAGGAGCCATCACGCTGAAAAGTAACATAAACCTGCACATCGCCGAAGGAGCACGTCTGGAATTCTCTACCGAAGCCGCCGACTACCTGCCTATGGTACTGACAAAATGGGAAGGAACAGAATGTTTCAACTACTCCCCCTTTATCTACGCATACCAATGTACGAATGTCGCGGTAACCGGCAAAGGAACTATCGACGGAAACGGTTCGGTGACTTTCAACGGCTGGCATGCCATACAAGGTCCTGCCGTAGACCGTCTGCGCCAGATGGGTATCGATTCCGTTCCTGTATACCAACGCGTATTCGGAGAAGGACACTATCTGCGTCCCTGTATGATACAATTTTACGGTTGCAAGAACGTATTGGTAGAAGATTTAAAAATTTACGATTCTCCCTTCTGGATCATTCATCCCGTATTTTGCGACAACGTAACCGTACGGAATGTATATATCGACAGCAACAATTACAATAATGACGGCTGCGACCCGGAATCCTGCACCAATGTACTGATAGAAGATATGGATTTCAACGTTGGTGACGACGGCATCGCTATCAAATCAGGGCGCGACCAGGACGGCTGGCGCATCGGTCAGGCTACGGAAAATGTTATCATCCGCAACTGTCATTTCGCACGTTGGGCCATCACTGTCGGAAGCGAAATGTCGGGCGGAGTGCGGAATATCTATATTGAGGACTGCAAGATAGACAGTTGCCGTAACGGTATATATTTCAAGTCCAACCCGGACAGAGGCGGCTATTTCGAAAACCTGAATATGCGGCGCATCAAAGCCGATGTCTGCCTGTGGGGTGTTATCAATTTCCGCACGAACTACCACGGGTACCGGGGCGGCAATCATCCTACACTATTCCGCAACATCTGCATTGAAGATGTAACCTGTAACCGCGTGGACAGCGTAGCGCTCATGGCTAACGGACTGCCTGAAGCCAAACTGCACAACATCACCCTGCGGAACATCAACGTGAAGAAAGCTCCCAAAGCGATACAAATGGAGAATGTGGTGAACCTGACGCTAGACAATGTAGTAGTAAACGGAGAAAAAGTAACTGCCCCCTGATTACTTCTCTCCAACCGGCGGACGCTTACGCCAATCGTCTTTCCGGTAGCTGTCCGGATAAACCGTTTTGTCTACAATCTCCCCGCCTTTGGTACGAATCCAGGTAGTGAATGTGCGGACGTTTTCTTTCATCAGAATAACACGGGCACCATTCTGCAGGTGGTTATACTCCGTATTTCCACCTGTAAAACGCCCGTAAGCCAACAGGATGCCGTGCCACATAACAGAATAATCATTATCGTGGTCGTGCCCCACAAAGGTACCCATTACATCACCGGCTTCTTTCATGGCGGCAAACATGCCGGTATTCAAGAGCGGAGCACAAGCCTTTTCCATACGCGTGCCTATCAATATGGCACTCTCATCAGCCGCAGCCTGATTATATTCGGGTAGGGGAATATGGAAAAAAGCCAGGGCAGGCAAAGGCTTTCCGCCATTTCTTTCCGTATAAGCAGCGCTCTGGCTACGATACCAGTTTACCTGGTCAAAGGTAAACCAGGCATATCCTTTCACATCTGGCAGCCGGGAGTAGGAGTGCGAATCCATACAATACAACAAAGCTGCATCACGATTACTGTCGGAAGCCTGCAATGCAAGCACGTAGTCGGGTGAATCGGCCTCACCTCTGTCCGGCTGAATATTATAAGGAACAGAGCGAACGACATCATATAATTCGGCACGCGTCTTATCCTGTTCATTGTCATGGTTGCCAAAAGTCACAACAAAAGGAATTTTACGGGAAGAAGCACAAGCAAGTACCGTACGCATGGCTGTTTCTGCCGGCTTCGCATACACCACGTCACCGGTAAATACAACCAGGTCGGGACGTTCTGCATCAAGCACTTCATTGATACGCTTCAAGGCAATATCCGAGGCAGGATTACCATATTTGAAATGCACATCGGTAAACTGCACTATTTTGAATTCCCCGTTTTTATCGAATTTCAAAGGCTTTATCTGTGCCCGGCAGAACATTACGGACAGCAGTACCATACAAAGGGTCAAAGCAAATTGTTTCATAGTATTTTCTGATTTTGATTCGGAGTTCGTTTATTCTTTGACTATCAAGACAGTTGCATAAGCCGATATTCCCTCTTCCCGTCCTGTAAAGCCCAACTTCTCCGTAGTGGTAGCCTTCACGGATACATCGTCTTCATCAATCCCCAACACAGCAGAAAGAGTCTGCTGCATGGCGGGTATATGAGTTTTCAACTTGGGTCGTTCCGCACAGATTGTCGCATCAATATTACCGATGGAATACCCTTTACTGCCTATCAGGTCCACCGTTTTCTTCAACAATATCTTACTATCTATATTTTTAAATTCGCCTGCCGTATCGGGAAAGTGATAGCCTATGTCGCGCATATTCGCCGCACCCAGCAATGCATCGCAAATAGCATGTATCAGCACGTCTGCATCCGAATGTCCCAAGAGACCTTTCTCATGCTCCAGGCGTACACCACCCAACCAAAGTTCTCTATCTGTCACCAGCCGGTGAACATCAAAGCCAAAACCAACACGTATCTTCATATCTTTTCAATTATATAATAAACGTGCTAAAGTAGGCATTATTCACTATCGGCTCAAAGATATTCTGCTATTTTTCCTTAATGAGAGGGATTACGTACCTAAAAAACAAACAGCAAGTCTTACAGCCTAATACAAAGGAGCATGAAAGAGCTGACGAAATCAGCGGATATGGAAATCAAGCAGCTTCTCTTCTCCCAAATAACCTTGCAAATGCTGACCGACGCTGACGGGCCCTACCCCGGCAGGGGTACCTGTAAACAGTAAATCACCAATCTTCAAAGTCATAAAACGACTGACATAGGCTATTATATCGTCTATCTTGAAAAGCATGTCTGTCGTATTGCCACGTTGTACTTCGCAACCGTCTATATCGAGATGGAAATCCAAATTCTGCAAGTCTCCACCGGCTTGTTCCAAAGAAATGAACGTACCGATAGCTGCAGAGTTGTCAAACCCTTTGCACAGCTCCCACGGGTTACCGGCTTCACGGAATTTCCGCTGCAAGTCACGGGCTGTAAAATCAATGCCTACCGTCACCGCATCATAATAACGATGCGCAAAACGGGGAGCTATATTCTTACCTAACCGGCAAATACGTACTACAACTTCCGTTTCGTAATGGACTTCATGGGAGAAGTCGGGAACAAAAAACGGCTTGCCGTCTTTCAAAATAGCCGAGTCGGGTTTCATGAAGATAACAGGTTCCCTATTCTCCTGAGTATGCCCAAGCTCCTTATTGTGCTGTGCATAATTCATCCCTACTGCTATGATCTTCATTACCTTATCTCATTAAAATTCAAACGGTTAAACATTACTGCCAGATGTGCATACAACGAAGTGTTCTGAACCACTATATCTTCCGGCACACGGATACGGAACGGAGTAAAATTCCATACGGCTTTAATGCCGCCTGCCACCATCGTATCCGTAATTTTCTGCGCAATCTCAATAGGTACTGTCAGCACACCGATATTGACGTCATATGCCTGCATTTTCTCTTCAAAATCATCGGAATGATAGATTGGAATGCCATTCAATGCCGTCCCTACCAAATCGGGATTTACATCAAATGCTGCCACAATCTCCAGACCGAAATGGTTCAAACCGGAATCTCGCAGCAATGCACCACCCAAACTTCCCACACCGAAAAGAAATGCTTTATGTATATTGGTAAATCCCAAAAAATCTTCCAGCACGGCAATCAGCGTATCTATCTCATACCCCACACGGGTACGGCCGGAAATATTGACATATGACAAGTCCTTCGCTATCTGAGAGGCATCAATATTGATTTCTTTGGAAATTTGAGTAGAAGAAACGAAACGCTCCCCTCTTTTTCTAAGCAATTTTACATTGGAAAGATACCACGGAAGCCGGCGCAAGGTAGGTTCCGGCACCTTTGTAGAGTCTTTCTTTTGTAACTGACTGTTCATAGCTTTTCCTTTAAGTTCTCAATATTATGACTGACAAAAGTAGTGCTTTTTTTCCAATCTATAATATATCTATGACAAAAGGTTAACATTATTTCTACCTGTGATTGCAAAGTTCCTTGCAAAACCGTATTTTTGGACTCCTTTTGTGAGAAAATTAAAACAAGTATATATGGCTAAGAAACCAAAAGAGAACGATTGGAAAGACAGACTGAATGTAGTGTATTCAACCAACCCCGACTTCAAATACGAATTGGACGATGAAGAAGAGCAAACCACTCTCCAACCGTCCCAACAACGTCTGCGCGTACAATTGGACCGCAAGAACCGGGGCGGTAAAGTTGTAACTCTCGTTACCGGATTTATCGGTACGGAAGACGATTTGAAAGAACTGGGCAAATTCCTTAAAAGTAAATGCGGTGTGGGAGGAAGCTCCAAAGACGGAGAAATCATTGTACAAGGAGACTTTAAGCAAAAAGTACTGGAATTACTAAAGAAAGAGGGGTATGCACAGACCAAAACGGTGGGATAACTCACTGCTGCTTTAAAAACATAATAAAGAAAAACGGTCGCTATGGATATTTCCATGCGACCGTTTCCATATATTTACATCCGTACGGAATTATTCAGCACGCAAAGTGAAACGCTTGAAATCAACGATTTTCAATTCAGGGTCAGCTTCTTTCAGCACTTCTCTTACAGTCTTCTTGCCATCCATGATATCTTCCTGGTTCAGCAAGCAAACTTCTTTCAGGAATTTACCCAGACGACCTTTAGCAATATTCTGAATCATCTGTTCCGGCAAGTGTGCAGCTTTTTCAGCAGAAACTGTAGCAATGATTTCTTTTGCCTTTGCTACGTCTTCAGCTGTAATCCATCCCTTAGCCATGTTGCTTTCCATGTGGTCTTCGCTGTCAACGTGAGCAGGGTTGATGCCGGCTTTCTTCAAAGCAGCCTCAACAGCCTTCTGTACTTGTTCGGCTTTTGTCTTCTCGATAGCAACTTCGATTTCTTTCTGCTTAACTTCTTCAGAAACACCGTCTTCGTCGATAGCCAGCGGATTCATGGCAGCAATCTGCATGGCCACTTGCTTAGCCAACTGTTCGTCAACATTCTTGTTGAAAGCAACAATCGTGCAAAGACCGTTTCTGTTCATGTGGTTGTACACAACCGTAGTTGCACCCTCTACAGTCAGATAACCGTCGAGTTCCATCTTTTCGCCTGTGATACCGCTACGGTCGGTTACTGCATCCTGTACAGTACCGTTACCCATTGGCAGGGCTTTTACTTCATCCAACGTCTTGCACTTATTGGCAACGGCAAGGTCAAGGATATCCTGAGTCAGTTTCACGAAGTCGGCATTCTGAGCTACGAAGTCGGTTTCGCACTTCAAAGCGATGATAACGGCAAAGTCACCGGTAGTCTTAGCCAAAACGCAGCCTTCAGAAGCTTCACGGTCTGAACGCTTAGCAGCAACAGCCTGTCCTTTTTTACGGATAATTTCCATTGCCTTATCGAAATCGCCTTCTGCATCGTTCAATGCATTCTTGCAATCCATCATACCAGCACCGGTCATTTTACGGAGCTTGGTTATATCAGCCATACTTACAGCCATACTATCTTTCCTTTATATTTTAGTTAATAAATATCGTTCTAAAAAGCGAAAAAGAGCTGAGAATAGAGAATTGAGAATTGCTGTAAAGTAACTCTCAACTTTCAATTCTCAACTCTCCACTATGAATTAAGCCTCTTCGTCTTCCTTGATGAAAGCGGCAGCTTTAGCTGCGTTGATTGCTTCCTCGTCAGACTTGTCGAGTCTTGCTTTTGTAGCTTTCTTCTTGCCTTTGTTGGCAGGAGCCTCACCGGCAGCTTCCATGTCTACCTTCTCAGCCTTACGTTCTTCCAAACCTTCCTGCATAGCAGCGCAGCAAGCATCCAAGATAACTTCTACCGACTTGGTAGCGTCATCGTTTGCCGGAATAACGAAGTCGATGTTCGTAGGATCGGAGTTGGTATCAACGATACCGAATACGGGAATACCCAAACGGTTGGCTTCGCGAACTGCAATATTCTCCTTCATTACGTCGATAACAAACAAAGCAGACGGCAGACGAGTCAGGTCAGCGATAGAACCCAACGTCTTGTCCAACTTGGCACGTTGACGGGAGATTTGCAGGATTTCTCTCTTAGAGAGGTTAGAATAAGTACCATCGTTAGTCAGCTTATCGATAGTAGCCATCTTCTTCACAGCCTTACGGATTGTCGGGAAGTTGGTCAACATACCACCCGGCCAGCGCTCGATTACATAAGGCATATTTACAGATGCAGCCTTGTCGGCAACCACCTGCTTAGCTTGTTTTTTAGTAGCAACAAACAGGACTTTCTTTCCTGATTTAGCGATTTGCTTCAAAGCTTCAGCAGCTTCGTCAATTTTAGCAACCGTCTTGTTGAGGTCAATGATATGAATACCATTGCGCTCCATGAAGATATAAGGAGCCATTGCAGGGTTCCACTTTCTTTTCAAGTGACCGAAGTGACAACCGGCTTCCAATAATGTATCAAAATTAGTTCTTGACATTTTGTTTTAATCTTTAAATCGTTTACTTTCTTTTTTGTTTTTTCTAAACCAACCGCCGGGTAGCCTATCCGAATGAAGAGTCCCGGTAGTTTAGATACTAAACGCTTTTTCAGTTGAGAGTTGAGAGGTGAAAGTCGAGAATTAAGCAACTTGTCCGCCCCAACCGTTCTCCAACTCTTAACGTTTACTGAACTGGAATCTACGACGAGCTTTCGGCTGTCCCGGTTTCTTACGTTCAACAGAACGGGGATCGCGAGTCATGAAGCCTTCAGCACGGAGAGCAGCTTTATCTTCAGCATTGATTTTCACCAAAGCGCGAGCAATTGCAAGACGCAATGCCTGAGACTGTCCGGTGAAACCGCCACCGCAGAGATTTACTTTGATGTCGTACTTTTCAGCAACACCCAGCTTGTTCAACGGTTGTTTAACTACATACTGAAGAATGCTTGATGGAAAGTACTCTGCGAGGTCTCTCTTGTTAATAGTAATCTTTCCAGTACCTTCGCTTACGAAAATACGTGCAATTGCACTTTTACGTCTGCCTAATGCATTTACTACTTCCATTATCTCTTATTTAAGTGCGTTAATATCAATCATTTTCGGGTTCTGAGCATCATGTTTGTGCTCGCTGCCGGCATATACATACATATTGCCCAGCAATTTGGCGCCCAACTTATTTTTAGGCAGCATACCCTTTACTACTTTTCTCAGCAACTTGTCATCACCGTTCGGTTTTGCCTGCAAACGAGCAGGAGTGATTTCTCTCTGACCGCCGGGATAGCCTGTGTATGACAGATATACCTTGTCATTCCACTTGTTACCGGTTAATTTTACTTTGTCGGCATTGATAATGATTACATTATCGCCGCAATCTACGTGAGGAGTAAAGTTAGGTTTATACTTTCCTCTCAACAGTTTCGCAACTTTTGCGCCCAGACGACCCAATACCTGGTCTGTAGCGTCAACAATGACCCATTCTTTAGTCACTGTAGCTTTGTTTGCAGAAATGGTCTTGTAACTTAAAGTATCCACTCTTAATTGTTTTTTTAAATGTTACTACTAAATTTTTGCTTCACCACGAATCAACCGCCTCGGACAAAGGGAGATTAATCCGCTATGAATTAAATGCTTATCCTTATGAGATAATAATCGGCTTGCAAAGGTACGGATTTTCTTATAACTGGCAAACGTTTTCTTCTTTTTTTTGATTTGCACTTGGCTGATATACAACAAAAAGAAATTCTCTTCCGAGGAAATACAGATTTCCTCGGAAGAGAATTTTAAAAGTTCCCGCCCGCACACGCAAACACTTATAAACAGAAAATTTTCCGGATTTGCGCAAGGGACATAAAACAACATTCGTTTTATACTACCGAACAATGTCTACCGGAAACGCGGATGGCATATTTACCCGTTTCCATGTTTCATGGAACCATGTATTCAGTTCATTTCCGTTTAAATCTTTCGCGATAAAATATTTCAGGTACATCACACCTCCCTCACCCATTTCAAATTCAAGGATATTGTCCTTATTATCCAACATAGGCAGATGGATGTTCCTCTCGATACTTTCCTTATAGGCTGTGCCCGATATTTGCCGATAGGTACCATACCCCGTAATAATGGCATCTGCACCGGGCCGTATCGTGAAGTTAACAATGCGACCGTCATCGCTCAGTACCTTAAATGTATTACTCGGTTTCAATGTTCCGGGAATTTCCGGATTTTCAGACACATAATGACACAACTGCCAAATACCTTCCAGATGCGCCGGCTCAAAAGCAGCCTTATCCTGCGCCCGGACTCCTGTTACCGCAAGCAGCACCACTGCCAGCATGGTAAAGAAATAATTCTTTTTCATATTCGTATGATATTGGTTAACGCTATGCCATTCCTATTGACACAAATATAAAGATTTATTTCGAGAAAATAACAGTTTATCCGATAAAAAAGAGGTTGTGTCAAAACGTTGGCACAACCTCATTTATATTTTAAGTTCTGCTATATTTTCTTTTGGCTATGCTACTTTTTCCTCATGCATTTGGCAACAAGTTGCTATATTCCAATTATATCGGGTTAT
>ERZ791843.77-NODE-77-length-85312-cov-45.1719_pt1 | contig 85312 bp, 88 predicted proteins | sample MGYA00510290_ERZ791843 | MGnify/ENA primary metagenome ERZ791843 (study PRJEB30046, sample SAMN00715254) | human gut metagenome | study: EMG produced TPA metagenomics assembly of the A metagenome-wide association study of gut microbiota in type 2... | reverse complement strand
TTGTAGCATTCCGCTGGAGAGCGGTCTATAAATACTACTCTTTTATAATACGAGGTGATTTATGTTTTAAAGAAAAAATTATTATAGAGATGAAAGGAGTATTCAAAGAAATTCCTTTTGGTATAGAGCATGCGGCACGGCATTGATTGAAAAAGAACTGGAAGAAGAGGGCATTGTGCCTTATTGCCCGAAATGCCAGCAATACCGTTTCCCGATGTACAATGTGGCGGTCAGCATGATTGTTGTGGATGAGGAAACCGGGAAAATTCTGCTCATCCAGCAGTACGGCAAGCCCTCTTATATTCTGGTGGCTGGATATGTGAACCGCGGTGAGGCAGAAGAACACGCCGTGGTGCGGGAAGTCCGGGAAGAAACCGGGTTGGAAGTAGAGCACCTCCGGTTCAACCGTACCAAGTTTTTTGAGCCGTCTAACACGCTGATGTGCAACTTTACGGCTTTCGTCAGAACTGCAAAGGCGCTGCATATGAACCACGAAGTGGACCGCTGCAAGTGGTTCACCCCACAGGAAGCCAGAGAAAACATCCGTCCCAACAGCCTTGCAGCGGAATTTTTGAATGCGTATCTGGACGAAGTGGGGAATAAGCCGATGGAGATGTGATCCGTGACGGAACCACGGGAATTTTGACGGAAAGTATGGAAAAAGTTGGTTCGGCCTGTTTCGGTTGACTTTTTTATAAAGAATCGGTATATTGATACTATATAGTATCAATAAGTATCGACTGCGAGGTGGACAGAATGGATGGGGTACAGTTTGCCAAAATGCTTTCAGATAAGCATTTGTTTGAACTCGATCGGATGGAATACAAGTACTCGACTGTCAGCGTCAAAGAATTTGCCGAATTGCTGCGGCAAAATTTTGCGCAGCCTCTGCCGTTGACTGATTTTTCTGGAAATAAGCTGTTTTACCTGCCGAACCTCGCGCAAATTTCAACAAATGGTATGAAGCAGTTGCTCTCTGTCCCTGTCAGTGGTCAAAACTTCGGTTTGTCGGCGATGACCGAGGAAATTTATGCTACTTTTCAAATTGAAAGTATCCGCTCGACCTGCAGCAGTATCCGTTATATCCTCGATGGTTATGCCCCTCGTGATGAACAAGAAGCCCGCATCTATGGTATGAAGCGCGGACTGGAGTTTATCGCGAATCGTCAGAATAGGATCACCGAGGAGAATCTGCATCACCTGTATCAGATCAGCACAGGGGATTATCTCCCGGATGAAGATCGATTACTGCCAAACCACTTTTATCGGCATGGCGAGGTTTTTATTGTGGGCGGTGAAGAACCCAGACCGGGACTTCCGGCAGAGCGGCTTCCCGGTGCCATGAAATGTCTTGTCGATTTTGCGAATGCCAATGACGGCATCAATGAGCTGCATAAGGCTGCCATTCTGCACTTTGCCTTTGCGTACTACCACCCCTATTTTGACGGGAATGGACGCACTGCACGGCTATTCCACCTCTGGTATCTTGTTCAGCAGGGCTATCCTGCGGCACTGTTCACGCCGTTTTCCCGATACATCGCTGAAAACAAGGACGCATATTACAAAGCCTACGAACGCGTGGAGAGAAATGCTCTGATTTCCGGCTATACGGATGTGACTCCCTTTCTGTTCTACTTCTGCAATGAGGTCTATAACCGCCTGCAGGTGGATGCAGTCCCGCCGAAAACTGATCTTGAGGTATATCAAACTGCTCTTGCGGAAGGAAAAATCACAGAAAAAGAACGGCTGCTCTGGGAGTATGTTCTGTCTGCTTATGGTGCAGAGGAGTTTACCACAAAGCAGCTGGAAAAGGATTTCCGAAACGCTGCGTATGCAACCATTCGGACGTTTGTGATGAAATTCCATGAGATGGGGCTGCTTACTGCAAGAAAAGCAGGAAACAGGGTGTTCTATCGTGTCGGTGGGACTTCTGACGGTCGGCCTAATGAATCCAAAAGGAGAACGTTATGAAAACGATTCGTGTTGTGGCCGCTGTGATCTGCGACTCCATGCAGGCAAAACGCAAAATCTACGCCACTGCCCGCGGTTATGGCGACTATAAAGGCCAGTGGGAGTTTCCGGGCGGCAAAATCGAGCCGGGCGAAACCCCGCAGCAGGCTCTGAAGCGGGAAATCGAAGAAGAACTGGACACGGAAATCGCCGTGGGTGACCGGATTGGTACGGTCGAGTATGATTATCCGGCGTTTCATCTTTCCATGGACTGCTTCTGGTGTGAAGTGGTTTCCGGCGATCTTGTTCTGAAAGAAGCGGAAGCTGCACGATGGCTGACAAAAGATGACATTGATTCCGTTCCGTGGCTCCCGGCGGATCAGACCATTTTGGATGTTATCAGAAGCTCAATGCAGCCAGTGAAACCACTCCATACCAGCGAATATGACAAAGAACTTCTGCAGAGATGCTGAGTGTTTATGGCATGAAGGATGAACTGCGCCGTCCCATGATGCTGCTGGTGAAAGCCGCTATTCCGAAAAAATTGTAAAACAGAGGCCTCTGAATCTTTTCCTAATAAGAAAGAGATTCGGAGGCCTTTATTGGTTGATTTAGCTAACAGTCGTGTCGAAAGACATCCCGTCTGAGGGCAAAGCGAAGGTTTTGCTTTTCAGGCGGAATTTTTTTGCTTTTTGGGACCGTTGTATACAATATATGGACTAAGAGGGTGGGTGACTTGGACTACGAGTCCATAAACTTTTGCTCGAAAGTACGATACACGATTGTCACGGCAGCGGCCCAGCTCCGAAAGGGAGCGGGAGCCGCAGCCGGGCGGACCTTGAAAATTGAATATGCAGCTTCAGGTACTTCCAGATAATGATACTTCCGTAATTCGCGGCCCGGTCATAAAGAAGACGGGGTGGCCGAGAGGCCAATGGAGTGGTGCAAATCCAACGCCTGAATGTTTCCCTTTCTCAGGGGTGCCGGGGGCAAATTAAGAGAAACCATACAAAACCTTTTCCAAACGCCGTTCGAGGGTAACCACGGACGGCGTTTTTATATATCAGCGAAAAGGAGTACGCAAATGAACCGCAAGACCACAAAAAAGGTGGATGAATCCACCCTGACAACTTTGTGCGCCGTCTGTCGAGGGGCATTTTTGGATGCAAAGGGCGTCGAGCGGAAACCGCAGCGAATAGCGGACAACCAGTAACCCGTAAAAATGAGGTGATAGCGATGTAATCGGAGGTGAGTGAGCCATGCGAAAGAGTGCCCCCATTGAAGTGGTGGTACATTACCCCAAAACGAAAGAGGGATGGGACGAACTCGGAAAACGGGTCGCAACCGCCCACGCCAACTATGTGATCGAAAAAATCGACCGTCTGAACTGCCCCACATGGCAGAAGCTCGAATTGCTGCAGGCGGTGATCGATACTACCAAAGGAATTTACAAACCCAAAGAACACCAAAAACCCGGCTGGCAGCCGAGCCGATAAACAAAGCCCCACGCTCAACATATGCTTTTCTGCTCTGACCAGAGACGGTCAGATTCAGAGGCAGTGTTGAGCGTGGGGCTTTTTGTGTTACATAAGTTTTTGGAATTTTGCTGACAAAAAAATCATTGATTGTTGGCGGCCAATATGGTATTCTTTTTGCAAGGGAAGGTGAAGTGCATGAATCGTCGCAGCGTGAAAATTATGAGAAGAAAAGCCGGGGGAACAGCAGGAAAGAATGCAGAAAAGTATTCGATCAATCTCCCGGCAGTGTGGCTTCGTGCGATGGGACTTTCAAAAGAGGACCGCGTGGAGCTTTCTTTTGACGGTGAAAAAATCACCATCCAGCCACTTGCATCAACAGACCCGGAAGTGTTTCGCAGAAATGCAGAACAGAAAGGACATCAGCTGAAAGAATATCGGTATTATGACGGAGATACGTTGTGTACCGTGATTTTGGCAGATTTTACAGCGGAGCAGATCTGCATCGAAAACAAAGTTGACGAAATACTGGATACTGCGTTTGGTGTGAACGAAACGCCCTCATGGGAAGACTTCCTAGCCTTTCTGGCAGACCGATGCATTCCGAAAACACGAAAGGGCTTGGATTACTATCTGGATGCTGTTGGCGTTCCGGAATATGATCCGGTTCAGCTTGTTGAAAAAACGCAGGGAAGAATGGCGGAGGATCACAAATGGCTGGAAATTATTTGACGCTGCATACCAAAAGCAGCTTGAGGTGAATATTGATAGAGCAAGTATCGATACGATCCTTGATAAATATCTGTGCTATTACCCGAAACAGTTCCACTTTTTGCTGAAAGAGCGTATCGAAACCGTCCTGATGGAGCAGCAGAAAAAGCTTTTTGAAAAGTAAAAGCGCTTGTATTAAATGAAAAAAGAGGGTAGTATAAACATATCTACAGAATGCAAGAGGTAGGGAGGGGGTGAGTAAGATGGTCTATGAAATCATGCATCGAGAGAACTGCGTGGCACAAATCAGCACGGTGGGTGAATGCAAAATTTACCTCGAAGATTTTATGCCGTATGATTTGATGCTGGAAGAATCGAATGATTTCGATAAGCGAATCAAAAATGCGATGAGCTTTTATTCTTGGTGTGCTTCTCGGATGATACCACCTGACCGCACCTACGCCAAGGAAATCCTGAACAGTATCGGTGCATCTCAGAGTGTTACGGACAGGGAACGAGCACAGATTGCATTATCCTACCATTGTCTGTCTTTGCTGGATGTGTTCTGGGTGAAAGAAGAAAACGAGAAGATTCGATTCGAGGATATCAACCTTTTTGCACACTCCTTAAGCAATGCGCTTGTGGATATTGCGCTGCGGGGACGCCAAATGACGGTGACAAACGCCCATCTTCTGGCAAATGACCTGTCTACGGGCGGCTTGTACCCCAAGGCGTGGGTGCGAAAAGAGGATGGCTTCTATCTTTACAAGGATGGTGGCAGGGAAGCGGTGGAACGTGAAGTGCTGGCAAGCAAAATCTGCCGGTGCTTTGACTGCCATCAGGTACTGTATGAGCAGGGGATGTTTGAAAATGAGCCGGTTTCTATCAGCAAAATCATGACATCTCAGCGATACAGTCTTGTGACCTATGCAGCCTATGACGTCTACTGCACGAACCATGATTGGAACACGCTGGATAAGATCATAGAGTTGGATGCTCCCAGCTACTATATGATGAACATTCTGGATTATCTGGTGGGCAATACCGACCGTCATTGGGAAAATTGGGGTCTGCTGGTAGACAACGAAACCAATCAGCCCATCCGTCTGCATGACCTGATGGACTTCAACCGGGCGTTTCAGCAGTACGACACGCCAGAAGGCGCAAACTGTCTGACCGTGGGAAAACGCCATCTGAGCCAAAAAGATGCTGCAGTGGAAGCGGTGCGGAACATCGGACTGAACCAAGTCCGTCAGGTGGAGCACGCCGTATTCTCCGGGCATCCGGCATGGAAAGCAATGTATGAAGAACGACTGCGTGTTTTACGGAACGCCATGTAAGTCAGAGCGAATATCAGATCCATCCCAAAGTGCGCTGGGGAGAGGATAGCATTTTCGATGCACCGGCTGGCATAAGTGGAAAAGCGCGCCCGGCGGGTGGAGTCGAAGGTGTCCACGGCTTTCATCAGGCCAATGGTGCCGATGGAAATCAAATCGTCCTGCTCAGAGGGGAGAGCATAGTATTTCTTTGCGATGTGCGCCACTAAGCGCAGATTGTGGCGGATGAGCTTTTCCCGGGCGGATGGATCACCGGCCCGCAGATCGGCGAAGGTCCGGATCTCTTCCTGTGGGCTGAGCGGGCGGGGGAAACTGCCCGCTTCCAGATGGAGCGCCAGAAACAGAAATTTTGTGGCGAAAAATTGCAGTAAGGTCAGCAGCACACAATATCCCTCCCGGTACATAGTTGTTAAAGTGTATGAGCCGGAGTGCGGATAGTTGCCGGAGAGGCCTTTTGTGCGCGGTATCTTTTCCGCAGGGAAAAAGCGTGGTATACTGAGGGGGATAACTCGGAATTTGTGGAGGAAACAAACATGGAAGATAATAAATCAATGAATGTCAAGAAAACGGTAAAATCAGGAATAACTTTTGGAAGTGCATTGGCTATGGTTATTAGTTATACAACGTGGAAGTCTGTCGGTTGGGCGATTTTTCATGGATTACTTAGTTGGGTATATGTCATATATTTCCTTTTACGTTACTAAATTCCCATTTATCGAGTGACGAAAACAATACATCCTTCAGCGGACGACCCTAAAACGCTTGTCCGCTCTTTTTATGCCAGCGCATCCTGACAGGAGAACTGCCCGGCGAAAACGTCTGCGGGCGGCGCATGGAACGGTCAACGGGTCAACAGCTCAAAATGATTCCGCTTTGTGACCAGCAGCCCTTCCTTTTGCAGCTTGGAAAGCTCCACCGACATGGCGGCACGTTCCACGCAGAGAAAATCTGCCAACTGCTGACGGTCAAAGGGGATGTCAAAGGAGAGGGAGGACTGCCGGATGGACTCGGCGGACAGGTAGGACAGCAGCTTTTCCCGGGTGGTGCGCTTGCTGATATGGGTGATCTTCTCGTTGAAAAGCAGTATTTTGTTCGCCAGAACGCTGACCAGATTGCGGATGAGCTTCTGGTGATGGTCGCAGGCGGTGGGGCAGGAGGTGAGCAACCGCTTGACGTTCAGCAGCAGGATCTCGCAATCCTCCTCTGCCACCACGCTGATGTTCAGGATGGCACCGGGGGTGGCGGCGTAAGGCTCCCCGAAAAAGTCCCCGGTGCTGCACTTGGACAGGATATTGCGGTGTCCCCAAAGATCCTCCTGGATCACAAGGGTAGAGCCGGACAGCATGAGCCCCATGACCTCTGTGGGATCTCCGGCACGGAAAATATAGGAGCCCCGGGGGCGGGTGATCTTTGCTGCACTGACGCAGTGCAGGATGGACAAGATCTCATCATCGGTAAGCCCGGTAAAGAAGGGGCAGCTCCGCAGAACAGGCAGATATTTTTGCATAAAGACGCTCCTTGTTGGAATTCAAACAGACAAGATGGCTTTAGTATACTATAATAAACCTGCAAATGCAAAAAACACCCACAACAGGAGAGTATAGATATGATTCGGAAGATCATCCATATTGACGAAGAAAAATGCAACGGCTGCGGGCTGTGTGCGACCGCCTGCCACGAGGGAGCCATTGATATTATCAACGGCAAGGCAAAGCTGGTGCGGGAAAATTTCTGCGATGGCTTTGGCGACTGTCTGCCGGGCTGCCCTACCGGTGCCATCACCTTTGAAGAGCGGGAAGCCCCTGCTTACGACGAGGCGGCGGTGCAGGAAAACAAAAAGAAAAAGGAACTGCAGGAAAAGATGAAGCACCTCCACGAGGGCGGCTGCCCCGGCTCCCGGATGCGGATGCTGGAACAGCCGGAGGCGGCCGAAAGTGCAGCTTCTGCCCCCGTGCAGCCGGTCTCCCGCCTGCGCAACTGGCCGGTGCAGATCAAGCTGGCTCCTGTCCATGCGCCCTACTTTGAGGGGGCAAAGCTGCTGATCGCAGCGGACTGCACGGCCTATGCCTACGCCAATTTCCATCAGGAGTTTATGCGCGGCAAGGTGACCCTCATCGGCTGCCCGAAGCTGGACGCTGTGGATTACAGCGAAAAGCTCACGGAGATCCTGCGCAGCAACGACATCCAGAGCGTGACCATCCTCCGCATGGAGGTGCCCTGCTGCGGCGGTTTGGAGATGGCGGCAAAAAAGGCGCTTCAAGCCAGCGGAAAGTTCATTCCGTGGCAGGTGGTCACCATCTCCATTGACGGAAAAATTCTGGATTAAAAGCACAGGGCGGACCTAGATCGCTTTGGCGGGAAACGTGGTATGATCTTTGCAGGGACCGCCGCAGAAAACGAGCGGCGCTGAGAAAGATTTGTGGCACAGGCGGACGGAAAGCTCTGCGGCTATTGCAGCGAAGAACTCTGCAACGCCGAAAACGGACGGATGATCGTGGAGCTGTACCTTGGCAAGCAGGAGCATCACGTCTCCAGAATATTGTACTGAACAAAAAGGGGCTGCTGCACAGGAAACAGATCTTATGCAGCAGCCCCTTATGGTATTGTAAAGGCGCTGGAAGAGGATGGGCTGATTTTTTGAAAGGGATTTTTATGGGACATCGCTCCTGATAGAATAAGCTCAGAAGGAAACAAAACACCCATCAAACGGAGGAACATACCATGGCAAACGGTGATTACGGCTATTTCGGCAAAGGCGACACGGGCTATGCCCAATACATGACGGCCTTCAACCGCAACTTCGGCGGTTCGTCCGGCGGCGGTGGCGGCGGCGGAAGCCACAACAATGGCGGCGGTGGCGGGGGAGACAGCAGCGGCTGCGGCTGCCTCATTGCCATTGCGGTGGTGGTCGTGCTGGTGCTCCTCGGCATGGGGAGCTGAGAGTATCCCTTTAGTACAAGGCAGTCTTGCGTGACCCGGTCACAGAAAATCTAACTAGGAAATGTTATCATATAGCCACAAGAAACACCAACAACATTCCGATGGAGGATTTGAATATGAAGGCAAAGTTTTATATCTGTGAGCACTGTGGCAACCTGGTCACCACCATCCACAACGCAGGCGTTCCGCTGGTCTGCTGCGGCGAAAAGATGAAGGAGCTGCTCCCCAACACCGTGGAAGCCAGCGGCGAAAAGCATCTGCCGGTGGCAGAGCGTTCCGGCAGCACCCTCACGGTTACGGTGGGTGCGGTGGAGCACCCCATGGTGGATGTGCACCACATCCAGTGGCTCTTTGTGGAGACCGAAAACGGCGGACAGCTCCGATACCTCGCACCCGGTCAGGCACCCAAGGCGGTGTTTGAGCTGGGCAGCGAAAAGCCGGTGGCGGTCTACGCTTACTGCAACCTGCATGGTCTGTGGATGACGAAACTTTAAGAAATAAACGGGCTCCTGCCAGTGGTTAAACGCTTGCAGGAGCCTGTTTTGCGTACGGAATCTTTTCTGTGGGGAAAAAGCGTGGTATACTGAATCCAAAGTATAGCAGTTTGCGTTTTTGATGCTCAAGCAACATCCGCAAACTGCATATCGCAAATATGCCGTTTTGATCGGCACTATTTTTGAAAATTGCGATAATAAACAGGGAGGTACCGTTATGAAGTGGGGAATTTTAGCGACCGGCACCATTGCCAAAAAGTTTGCATCTACGGTGGAACAGATGGGCGCAGAGGGGGAGCAGCTTGTTGCCGTGGGCTCACGGCATCTGGAAAGCGCACAGGCGTTTGCACAGCAGTACGGCATCCCCCGCTGCTATGACTCCTACGAAGCCCTTGCCGCCGACCCGGAGGTGGAGGCCATCTATATCGCCACCCCCAACACCCTGCATTACGAAAACTGCAAGCTCTGCTTGGAGCAGGGCAAGCACGTTCTGTGCGAAAAGCCCTTTACCATCAGCCCGGAACAGGCGCAGAAGCTGTACCGTCTGGCAGAGGAAAAGCACCTCTTTCTCATGGAGGCGTTCTGGATCTGGCTGCTGCCGCTGTACGACCGCCTGCGCGAGATCCTTACTGCTGGCACCATCGGAGAACTGAAGCAGATCACCTGTCAGTACGGCTTTGTTGCCTCCGGTGCCCGGAAAGACCGCAAGTTTGATTCCGGTCTGGGCGGCGGTGCGCTGCTGGATATCGGCATTTACAATCTGGGCTTTCTGCGCATCCTCACCGGACAGGACCCGGAGAAGGTGGAGACCAAAGAGGTCCACATCAACGAGTACGGCACCGACGATTACAGCCGCCTTGCGCTGACCTACCCCGGCGGCTGCAAGGCGGAGTCTGTCCAGACCATCGGGCAGGAGCTGGAGCGCAATGCCCGTATCGTTGGCACCAAGGGCAGTATTTTCCTGCCGGATTTTCAGCACGCCGAGACCATGACGCTGGAAGTGGAGGGCAAAGAGCCGGAGGTCATCCGCTGCCCGGTGGACATCAACGGCTTTGAGTACGAGATCCGGGAAGCAAGCCGCTGCGTCAAGCTGGGGCGTACCGGCAGCGACCGCTACACCCCGCAGGATAGCCTTGCCCTGACCCGCCTGATGTACGACACCCGCATGAGCTGGGGCATGAAGTTTGTGGGCGAGGTGTAAGCACACAGCTTGCACAGGGGGCTTTTTTGGGCGTGCGGAGACTATGGTATACGGAGAGCGGCAACTCGGAATTGATATAAAAAAGAAGGACACATAGATGAAAACAGTGGTTCTTTATAATATTATTTCTTTTATCATCCTCGTTGCTTTGATTTTTGTCTTAAGGATTGTTAGTAAGAGTAATTTAAGACAAAATCAACAACTTGTTATTAAAGTCATTGCAACTATTTTAATTGTTTATGTGATAGCGTTCGTGCTTTTTATTGATGCAATAGCATTTGGCATTATAGGACCAGTTCAAGATTAACAATTCCAGTTTGACAAGGAAGTGCTTTGCATGAAAAAGCGTATATCAAGGATTCTCGGTTTAATAATGCTGATTATAGCTATTGCATTTATAGTGTTTGCATTGAACCATCCAGAAATGAGTTTTCCTTGGAACAATACCATTACTTGGTTACTGTATGGTTTATATATTCTTGTGACAGTCATGTTGCTTATTGCGCCTAAGACGAAGAAGTAAACAATTCGCGTTTGTGGAGCGAAGCGGAACAATGAAAACCCCAGTGGGGCTTTCAAGCGACCGAACGGTCTTGCGGCAGCAAGATGGAGGGGCCTCGCCCCGACAAGTTCCAGTCTGCCGGGCAGACTGGCATCTGAAAAACACAAAAAACGAGGGAGCAGCCATGGTACTTTATTTTACGGGAACCGGCAACAGCCGGTATCTGGCGCGGCGCATTGCCGAAGGGCTGGAGATGCCGCTTTTCGACCTGAACGCCTGCATCAAGGCAGGGGATACCGCCCCGGTGCAGACCGGGCGGGATGTGGTGCTGGTCACGCCTACCTACGCATGGCGCATCCCCCGGGTGGTGTCGGAGTGGCTGGGCAAGACCGCGCTGACCGGGGCAGAGCGCATCTGGTTTGTGATGGACTGCGGCAGCGAGATCGGCAATGCGGCAAAATACAACCGGCAGCTTGCGGCGCAAAAACACCTGCATTATATGGGGACTGCTCAGATCATCATGCCGGAAAACTACATTGCCATGTTCAATGCACCCCAAAAGGAGCAGGCACGGAGCATCGTGGAGCAGGCAGAGCCTGCGCTTCAAAAGGTGCTGACCCGGCTCAAGGCCGGGCAGGAATTTCCCCCGCCAAGAGACAACCTCTATGACCGCTTTATGAGCGGCCCGGTAAACCCGGTGTTCTATCGCTTTTTTGTGAAGGCGGATGCCTTCCGGGCAACGGATGCCTGCATCGGCTGCGGCAGGTGCGTGGAGCTGTGTCCCCTGAACAACATCCGTCTGGAAAACGGCAAACCGGTCTGGGGCAAAAACTGCACCCACTGCATGGCGTGTATCTGCTATTGCCCCAAAGAAGCCATCGAGTACGGCGAAAAGAGCAAAGGCAAGCCCCGGTATCACTTTGAAGCACTGGAAAAGAAGCAGGACGTATGAGGGAAAAAAGGAAAACCGACGATGGTGAAAAACAGATGAAGTATTTATACTTGCATGGATTAGGACAAAAGCCAGACAGTTGGGACAGAGTAATAAAAGAAACGAGGGTCTCGGACAGCAGCGTCAGCTTGAGTTTGGCAGAGATGCTGGAAGGAAAAGCGGCCACCTATGGGGAGCTGTATACGGCATTCTCAGAAGAGTGCGACAAGGAAAATGACGAAATCATTTTATGTGGGCTCTCTCTGGGTGCTGTTTTGGCACTTAATTATGCGATAGACCATCCGGACAAAGTAAAGGCGCTTGTGCTAATTGCGGCACAATACAAAATGCCTAAAAAATTATTGAAATTCCAGAATATGCTGTTCCGCTTTATGCCAAATGCAACGTTCAAGCAATTTGGCTTCAAAAAAGCAGATGTGATCAGCTTGTGCGACACAATGGCAGAATTGGATTTCAGGGATTCATTGTGTAAGGTGTCTTGTCCTGTATTGATCGTTTGTGGGGAAAAGGACAACGCAAATAAAAAAGCCTCAAAGGAACTTGCCGGTTATTTGAGCAATTCCTGCTATCGTGAACTTCTGAAAGTGGGTCATGAAGCAAACACAGAAGCTCCGGAGGAATTGGCAGCAGTGTTACAGGAATTTTATGAGAATTTCGAATAAACTACGATTCATCAAAGAAAGAGGACTGTAAAATGAACATCGAAGAACGGGCGGCACAGGCTGCCGCATGGAAAGCTGCTGGACAGTGCAACTGTGCACAGGCGGTGCTGAAGGCATTTGAGGACAAGCTGCCGGTGGATGCCGACACCCTGATGAAGCTGGGCGCAGGCTATGCCGCCGGCATGGGCTGCATGGAGAGCACCTGCGGCGCACTGATCGGCGCTGTGATGGTGGCGGGCATCGTCACCGACGGCAAGGGTACACCCCGCATTTCCAAGGAGCTGCTGCAAAACTTTCAGGAAAAGTGCGGTGCTACCCTCTGCAAGGATCTGAAGGGGATAGAGAACGGCGCACCGCTGTGCTCCTGCCCGGAGTGCGTCCGCAACGCTGTTCTGGCACTGGGCGAGGTGCTGGGAGAGTAAGCAGAAGTTACGCTCTATTATAATATACGAATTTAGTTTATTTGAACCAAAGCAAAAAGCTCAAAAAGGAGAGATTATTCATGGTTTTATTGGTTGTAGATGCACAGAATGGTATCGTGGATGAACGCTTATATGAGTTCAGAAAGTTTGTTGGTAATATTAAAAAGCTGATTGGAGCAGCTCGAGAACAAGGCATAGAAGTTATTTATGTACAGCATGATGATGGACCTGATACCGGATTCTCTATCGGGGATGATGAGTTTGAGGTTTGTTCCGAGTTTCAACCGATGCCTGATGAAAAACGGTTTATCAAGTCCGTATGCAGTGCGTTCAAAAAAGAGAGTGGTCTGCTTGAGTATCTGACTGCAAAGGAAGAAAAAGACGTGATGATTTGTGGCATTATGACTGATTTCTGTATCAATGCCACGGTAGAGGCTGGTTTTGAGCATGGCTTACACATGATTGTTCCTGCCTATGCAAATTCTACGCAGGACAATGAGTACATGACTAGGGAACAGGCTTACCATTACTATAATAAATTTCTCTGGCCTGAACGATATGCAGACTGCGTACCAATGGACAGGGCATTGGAATTACTCAAAAAATGATATAGCGTAAACGGTCTTTGCTGAATACCTTTGTTACCGAAATACATTACATAAACTTCAAGATTATGTTGCGGTAAATTCAATAAATCAGTATCATGAGATAATTTATTCATAATAGTATGGTGTCAGGATTATGACAAATCAGAGGTTAAAAGGTGTGTTATGCTAAAAAGCATAGGGTTATATTTTAGAAAAATAGATTTTCTGAATTTTGCAGTTGGAGCTATAATGCCAATCATTGTATTGTTTATAGTTTATTCATCAGTCAAATCAAATATAATTCTTCAAGACACTGATTTTTTATCACTGTTGATGAATCATAAAGGAAAATTCATATTTTACTTTTTCGTGTCCTTTATTGAAGAAGTTATTTTTAGAGGAATTATTTTTGGGCTGTTGCTGCAAAAATGTAAAAATAAGTATTTGAGTTGCGTAATAGCTGCACTTATTTTTACACTACCACATATTTTTAATACCGATAATATTTCTGTTCTGGTAATGTTTATTTTTCCTTTTCTATATGGAATATTTGCCAATGAAATGTTTTACACTACAAAGAGTATTTGGATGCCCACAGGATTTCATTGGTTATGGAATTATACAATAACAAGTTTGTTTCTTGTTACAGGAACACAAAGTTTCATATATGTACATATCATAGCAGCAATGATTATAATGATACCGTTGTTTTACATTGTTATTGGGAAAACACGCCTAAGTGGCGATTGATAGCTTACAGTTTATCGCTTTATACAATATCAACTGAATAACCACAGCACAAACCGCTGCCACATGGAAGCCAACAAACCATGCAACAGCGGTTTTTCTTTATCGTTTTTTCCTCTGGCTGATAGGCGTTCCCATTTTCTTTGATTTTTTGAGAATCCGAATCAGCCAGCGAAATTCTTCGTCTGACAGATTTTTATAGTTGATACCGAGCTGCTTGCAGCACCTTCAAATGGGGGTCATCTTCGCCGAGGCGATACCGTTCAATGATTTCATGCCGGACGGTATCGACAAGGGCGTTGAGGTTTTGCTGTGCAGGCAAGACCGCCCGGCAGATGACCCGGCGGGACTATGAGACCTACGATTATCTCATCGCCATGGACCGCAACAACCTGAGGAATATGGTGCGGTTTGTGGGCAGTGACCCGGAGCATAAGGTCTCATTGCTGATGGATCACACCAGTCGCCCCGGCGATGTGGCAGACCCGTGGTACACCGGGGAGTTTGAAGCCACATGGCAGGAAGTGCTGGAGGGCTGCACCGCCCTGCTGGAAGAGCTGCGATAAAAGGGAAAGGGGATGACGAAACGTTATTGCAAGGGCGAACGGTTTGCTGACCTGTCGTTTGCCGGGGAAGTCTTTGATAGAATAAACCTATTGACATGGTGCGAAAATGGGTTTATACTATCCCCAACACAAGGAAGGGAGCACAGGCAGATGAAATATACAGCAGATGCCCGGCACAGTCTGCCCGGGCGAATGCGCTGCTCCCAGACAATTTTCCGGCAGACAGACTGAAAAAACAGGAAGATGTCGTTGTCTGGGAGAAGTACCCGAACATACATCGTCACAACAAAAGGAGAATCGACAATGGCTGATTATAAACTGTGGAACGCACTGAAAGATGCTAAAAAATATCGCTGGGTGGAACTCTCTCACTCGCTGAACAACGAAAGCCCCGACTGGTCCGGCATCCCGGAAGGCTCTGTGGAGTTGGCAAAGACCGTGTGGGACTGGGGCAAGCCGGAACTGGAATGCCTGATCCAGACCTTCAAATTCCCCGGACAGTTTGGTACCCATATCGACTTCCCGGGTCACTTCATCAAGGGAAAGGCTCTGTCCGAAAAGTACGATGTGAACGACTTGATTTTCCCGCTGGTGGTCATTGATATTTCCCAGCAGGCCAAGAAAGACCCTCGCTACGCTGTGACGGTGGAGGACATCAAGGCCTATGAAGCAAAGTACGGTCCCATCCCGGATGGCGCGCTGGTGGCTCTGCGAAGCGACTGGTATAAGAAGTGGCCGGATATGGATGCGCTGTCCGGCATCGACGCAGAGGGCAAAGAAAATGCCCCCGGCTGGTCGCTGGAAGCATTGGAGTATATCTACAAGGTGCGCAACGCCGCAGCCAACGGCCACGAAACGCTGGATACCGATTCCTCTGCGGTGGCGGAGGAAAAGGGCGACCTTGCCTGCGAGCGCTATGTTCTGGACAACGACAAGCTGCAGGTGGAGGTGCTTGCAAATCTGGATAAAGTGCAGCCTGCCGGTGCGGTGGTCATCGTTTCTTATCCCCGCATTGAAGGTGCAACTGGTCTGCCCGCGCGGGTCTGGGCCATTACCGAATAAGAGCGGGGAAGTGGGAAAATGTCCTTTGAAAAAGCAAAAGCAGACCTGGAGGAAAAAGGTCTGGGAGACCATGTCATTGTGCTGAACGAGTCCTCGGCAACCGTGGCAGAGGCAGCTCACGCATTGGGCGTAGAGCCTGCCAGCATCGCCAAAACATTGTCGGCTGGACCCTTTTGTGATTCGCAGAGGAATGCCGACAATATTGATTCCGTATTGCAGACGTAAAAACTGTTGACCCTGCGATTGGGCTCCATCTGCAATAAAAAAAGGGCAAAGCCGCCTGCATTCAGGAGACCTTGCCCTTTTGTGCTATATGTTGGCTGAATCAGGCAGCCTTCCGCAAACTTACAGTGCCACGCTGACCGGCAGGACATACACGCCGTCGGCGGCGTAGAAGGTGATCTGAGTGATCGTCTTGCCGATGATGGATGCAAAGTAAGGATCATCGGCATTGAAGCCCAGCTTGGTACCATGCCAGATGTTGGCCAGATGACGCAGGCCGTACTCACTGCCATCGGCGGTGGTCAGAACTGCGCCGTAGACCTTGTTGGCCTTGTAGTCCAGATCAAAACCGGAGATTTTCATCTCGTAGGTGGCGTGGTGACCGTTGGTATTCAGCTCCACAGTGGTGCCCTCTACGGTGGTCTCGGTGGCGTGGACCTTGCCAAACTCCCACTTGCCGCTCAGCAGGTTATACCATGCGGTGATGTAGTAGGCAGGGGTCTCACTGAGCTTGTAGTAAGCGTAGCTCTCGTTCTCAAACAAGGCATCTGCGCCGGTGTAGGTGGTGGTGGATTCCTTGCCCTTCAGGGTAACGGTAATGTCGTAGCTGTCGGCATCGGTGACCTGCTTTGCATTCTTCAGCGCCCACGGGGTCAGCACCTTGACCGGGAAGGAAACGCCGGTGATGTCGGTGCCATCTGCGTTGACGTGGTAGGAACCGGCGACAAGCTTGCCCGCACGGGGCTTGTTTCTGGTGGCGCTGGTCACAGCGTCGATCTCAGATGCGTTGTCCACACCGGTAGCCTTGTAGAAGTTGGCGTAGGGGATGTTCATCTGGACATAGTTGGAGGTCAGGCAGTTTTCCTGTTCCACCTCTTCCGCAGCGAAGGCCGGGACTGCCACAGCGCATACCAGCATAGCGGCCGCAAGCGCACCTGCAAATACTTTTTTCAATCTCATGGTAACACACCTCTGTCTCAGTTCTGAAAAAACAGTTAGCTTCACCTAACAATCGATGCAAAAAAATGCAGGGGCAAAGCCCCTCAGATGGTTAGGCAAAACAAATTTACAAAGTAAAAATAGCACTCCCACCGGGTGTTGTCAAGCAGAAACCGGAAAGTTTGCAGAGGTGAATTTTTCGATGCAGGAAACGATCTGCATCCTCTATACCGCAAAGCCCTTGACCTTTTTGCCGGAGCGCAGTATACTTTTTATACAGTTAGTCATGAATAACCACAAGGAGGTACTACATGATACAAGACGCATTCTGGGGGATCTTGATCCCCTTTCTTGGCACAAGCCTTGGGGCGGGCTGTGTATTCTTTTTGAAAAAGTCCCTGAGCGACGGCATCCAGCGCGCCCTTACCGGCTTTGCCGCCGGGGTCATGGTGGCGGCATCGGTATGGAGCTTGCTGATTCCGGCCATGGAGCAGGCCGCAGATCTGGGCAGGCTGGCATTTTTCCCGGCGGCAGCAGGCTTTTGGCTGGGCATCCTGTTTTTGCTGCTGCTGGACCATCTCATCCCGCATCTGCACCAGAACAGCTTGCAGGCCGAAGGGCCAAAAAGCCAGCTCCAGCGCACCAGCATGATGGTTCTGGCGGTGACGCTGCACAACATCCCGGAGGGAATGGCAGTGGGCGTGGTCTATGCCGGATACCTTGCCGGAACTGCTCAGATCACCGCCGCCGGGGCGCTGGCACTTTCCCTTGGCATTGCCATCCAGAACTTCCCGGAGGGGGCCATCATCTCCATGCCCCTGCGGGCGGAAGGAATGAAAAAAGGCCGGGCATTCTGGGGCGGCGTACTGTCCGGCATCGTAGAGCCCATCGGGGCAGTGCTGACGATTCTGGCGGCAGGCATCGTGGTGCCCGCGTTGCCCTATCTGCTCAGCTTTGCTGCCGGAGCCATGCTGTATGTTGTGGTGGAGGAACTGATCCCGGAAATGTCGCAGGGGCAGCACTCCAACGTTGGCACGGTATTTTTCGCGGTGGGCTTCAGCGTGATGATGGTGCTGGACGTAGCACTGGGGTGACGGTTGGGGGTTCCCGAAAGCGAAATCTCTTTCGGAATCTCCGAAAATGCCTAAACTCCTTGACAGAGGAGACAGCAGGGCGTATTATTTTGGCAGAAGGACCGCTGGAGAAGCGGCTTTTTATAGAACAGGAAGTTAGCTTAACCTAACTTTCGGCACGAGAAATTGCTGGCCTGTCACCCGGAGCAGTGGGCGCATCTGGTAAAAAGTATTGCATTGTGAACGGTAAACAGAAAGAGGGTGGCGTTATGTCCTTTTTTGAAAACACCCGAAAGCCCGTAGGCTTTGGCGGGAAGATCATGGTTGCCATGATGAACTTTGGACACAGCGCAATGGCAGAATGGGGGCTGAGTTTTTTACAGCCTGCCCCGGATGCCATGGTGCTGGATTGCGGCTGCGGCGGCGGGGCGAACATCAAAACGCTGTTGAAGCTGTGCCCCAAAGGCAAAGTGCAGGGCATCGACTATTCGGCTGTCAGCGTAGAAAAAGCGCGTAAAGTCAATGCCGGTGCCATTGCGGCAGGACGGTGTACTGTGCAGCAGGCAAGTGTAGCAGAACTGCCGTTTGAAGCGGAGCAGTTTGAGGTAGTGACCGCCTTTGAAACGGTCTATTTCTGGCCGGAGCTTGCACAGAATTTCAGAGAGGTCTATCGGGTGCTGAAGCCCGGCGGAATCTTTTTCATCTGTAACGAAGCGAACGGCGAAACGACAAAAGACGATAAATGGACGCAGATCATCGATGGCATGACCATCTATACGGATACTGCACTGAAAGAGTATCTGGAACAAGCAGGATTTTGTCAGATCCAAAGCCACAAAAATAAAAAGGGCTGGCTGTGCGTTACGGCGCAAAAGCGGTGAAGTAGTGCAACCGTAACACTTGGAATAGTGAAGAGCATGGCATGGTTTGCCTGCCGGAAAGCAGGATGAGGAGAACAGGGAGGAACCTATGAAATACAAAATCGAGAAAAACACCGTGCAGGAGACGCTGATCCTCCCGTTGTATTCCCGGAAGCTGTGTACCGAACTGTACCCGAACCTTTATCGGGACGAAACATCGGTTCGGCTGCTCGACCAGATCGACTACGACTTTTCAGAGGCAGAGAAAAATTCCCGCAGCCTGATGCAGCGGTTCGGTGCGCTGGAGGTCGCCATGCGGCAGAATGATCTTGCGTGGGAGGTACGGGCATACCTGAAAACGCACCCCTGCGCGGCGGTGGTCAATCTGGGTTGTGGGCTGGATAACACCGGCAGAGCCTGCGACAACGGCAGATGCAAAATTTACAATCTGGACTTCCCGGATGTGATTGCCTTGCGGCAGCAGCTTCTGCCCGCCGGGGAGCGGGAGCAAAACATCCCCTGCGACCTGAAGGACACTGCATGGTTTGGCAAGGTCGATGCCTCCGGCGGGGCGGTGTTTTTTGCCTCTGGGGTGTTCTATTACTTCCTGACCCAGCAGGTTAAGGCGCTGGTGCAGGGGATGGCAGATGCTTTCCCCGGCGGAGTGCTGGTCTTTGATGCCGCCAACCGCACGGCGGTAAAGATGATCGCCAAAACGTGGCTCAGGACTGCAAAGATCAAGGATGTGGGGGCATATTTCGCGGTTTCGGATGCCTGCAAGGAAATCGGCGCGTGGGACAGCCGTCTGCAGGTATCCAGCCGGGGCTATATGTTAGGTTACAGCGACCTGAAAGACCCTTCCGTCAGCGGCTTTTTCCGGTTTCTCGCCAAGGTCGGGGACAACGGAATGAAAATGCAGATCGTGAAGATCGGATTTGGAGGCAGACAATGAAGTATGCCGGGATGCCCATGGGGATGTGGATGCTGATGAAGGAACTGGGTCTGTACGACCTGACTCCCGCCCTGTGCCATCTGGACTACACCATGAGCGAAGCAGGCGGTGTGACCGAATTTGTGCGGCAGTACACCCTTGCCTCCGGCGGGCCCTACTGCGACTGCGGGTACAAAAAGAAAGGGTATAGAAAAACCATAAGTCATCTGCCACGGTCAACGGAGCAAGAACCACACGCCCAGCAGAATCGCAAGGAAGATCAGGTTGGACAGGGTGAACAGCCCAAAATACTGCTTCTTCCCCTGTGGCAGCTCCCGTGCGATCTGCCGGTAGGAAATAAGACTGGCCATGGATGCGATCAAAGTGCCAAGACCTCCCAGATTGGTGCCGATGATGAGGGCTTGTGTCTCTGCCGTGAACCCGGATAGCAGCAGGGCGGCGGGAACATTACTGGTGACCTGCGAAGCAAGAACCGCCACCAGAACTTCCCGGCCGGTCAGAAACTCCTGCAACCAGCCGGAAAAAGCGGGAATGCGCCCCAGATTGCCAATGAAGATGAAAAAAGCCACAAAGGTCAGAAGCAGGGAATAGTCCACTGCCCGTAAGGTGTGCGGGTCTGCAAAAAGGGCGCAGACGAGTACAGCGGCAAAGGCAATGCCATAGGGCAGCACCCGAATCACGGACAGCAGGCAGACGGCAAACAGAACCAGATACAGCAGGATGATCTTCCGATCCCCCTGAGAGGCAGAAGAAGAAACAAGCTCGTCCACAGAGAGGGCGGCAGAGGCTTTCCGGCAGACCAGCGCTGCCCAAGCCAGCAGCAGGAGCAGAGAGACCAGGGTGTAGGGCAGCATAAGAAGAACAAATCCCCCGATGCTCATGCCGCTTTTTCCGTAAAGATAGAGGTTCTGCGGGTTGCCGATGGGGGTCAGCATGCTGCCAAGGTTTGCCGCAATGGTTTGCATACAGACCACCGGGATCAGAAGGGAGCAGCGGACATCCGCTCCCAGACGGCTCAGGACCACGAACGTAAAGGGAACGAAGGTCAGCAGGGAAACATCGTTGGTGATGAACATGCTTCCGAAAAAGCACAGCCCGACCAGTACCAGCGTCAGCTGAAAGGTGCTGTGGGTGCGGGACAGCAATGCCCGGCCCAGTCCATCAAAAAAGCCCTGCCGCCGCAGCCCGGCCATGACCGTCATCAGGGAAAACAGGATCGCCAGCGTGCGCAGGTCGATGTAGCCGAGATACTGCGCATCCGGCGGAACAAAGAAGGCGGAGACAACGGCCAGCACAGCGGCTGCGGTGAGGACCGTTTCCTGTTGAATGAATTGTTTGAGTTTCATAGAGACACATCCTTGTAGTTGTAAAGGCTGCCCTGCTGCGATGCCGGGCGGCCTTTTTTCGTATTTCAGAGCAGCAGCTCAAACGCCCCGATCATCAGCGGCATGGTCAGGATGGAAAGCAGCGTGCTCAGGACATAGATCGCGCTGGAATGAGAAGCATCCCGGTCATAGAGCTGTGCCATGGAGGTGACCGTTGCACAGGCGGGGGTAATGGCAGAAAGGTAGACCGTCATCAGGATGGACTTGCCGTCTGGGATCCAGTGGGAGGCTTGAACTGCCCAAAGCAGCAGAACGATGACCAGCGGAACACCCAGCAGACGCAAAAATACCGGCAGATAGTTGCGCGGGGTGCAGAAAACCTTTTTCAGGGGGACATCCGCAATGGCCATGCCTGCCAGCAGCATTCCCATGGGGCCGATCATATTGCCGACACTGCTCAGTGTGCTGGTGATCGGGGCGGGCAGCGAGACGTGCAGCAGATACAGCAGCGCACCGGCTGCAATGGCGATCAGGTTGACATTGGTAAGGAGCTTGCGCCATTCCAGCCGGGCAGACCCCTGCAGGCAGGCGCTTGCATGGGTCCAGAGCAGTACCAGCTGTACAATGACAAAGGCGCAGGAGTAGACAACATATTCCTCCCCCAGCAGGGCCTGCACGATGGGGATGACCAGCGCGGCGGCATTGCTGTAAATGATATTGACCTGCTCCACGGCGTCCAGCTTGAGAGCTTTGCGGAACAGCGCATTCAGAAGCAGAAATACAACGTGCATTCCAACGGCGATGCCCATGGAATAAAGCAGCCCGGTGCGGATCTCCGGTGTATCCTTGATCTGAAAGGCGTTCAGAACGACACAGGGCATGACCAGATAGACAAAGACCACAGACAGCACTTTACTGTCCGATGCCTTCAAAAGGCCGGTTTTCACAACGGCATATCCCATCAGCAGAACCAGAAATAGCTGTGCGATCTGCTGCATCAATAAAAGGCTGATTTGCATTTAGAACTCCTCTTTTGCAATTCGTTTTTGCAGCACCATCCTACTCCATTGGCGGGGCATCGTCAAGAGAAAACAGAAAAAATGCGATTAGAGCAAGAAAAAACGGATAGCTCCGCAGAACCATCCGCTATCGCAATTTTCAAAAATAGTGCCTATCAAAATGGCATATTTGCGATATGCAGTTTGCGGATGTTGCTTGTGCATTAAAAACGCAAACTGCTATAAAACTGGTATGATCAGACCTTCCGATACTTATATGCACCCTCCTGCCCGGGCAGCAGGAAAAAGATGTTCATAGCGCTGCCTGCTGCCACGCTCAGCGGAGCAAGAACCACACGCCCAGCAGGAATGCAAAGAAGATCGGGTTTTCGATGCACCGGCTGGCATAAGTGGAGAAGCGCGCCCGGCGGGTGGAGTCGAAGGTGTCCACGGCTTTCATCAGGCCAATGGTGCCCAAAGAACTGCTGTATCCGGCACCTTTGCCGCATAAAAACGATGATACGACTGATTTCCGAAAAGATTGCATGAAATTTTATCAAAGTATTATTCTTCTGTGAATTTTAGCACTCTGTACTTGACAGTGCTAAAAATATGTGCTATAACTAGGCCGTGCTCAGGAGAGAGGGGCATGAGGGAGCCGCAAGGCTCCCGGGAAGACTCCGCTCCTGATGCACATCTCATAAATTTTTTACCCGACCCGAACGCCGGGATTGGAGGAATGATTTATGTTTATGCCGACTATTTTCCATGAAAACCTGTTCGATGATTTCTTTGACCCGTTCTGGAACGATGGTGCGCTGGAGCGTGCGATGAACCGTGAAGAGCGTGAGACCTTCGGCAAGCGCGGTGCAAACATGATGAAGACCGATGTGAAGCAGACCGCCGACGGCAGCTATGACGTTGCCGTTGACCTGCCCGGCTGCAAGAAGGAAGACGTTCAGATGGAGCTGAACGACGGCTACCTGACCATTCAGGCCGTCCGCAGCCACTCCAATGACGAGAAGGATAAAGAGGGCCGCTACCTGCGCCGCGAGACCTTCTCCGGCACCTGCGCCCGCAGCTTCTATGTGGGCGACGCCGTGAAGAAGGAGGACATCCACGCAAAGTTCGAGGATGGCATCCTGCACATCACGCTGCCCGCACCTCAGCAGCAGAAGGCTCTGCCTGTGAACCCGAACCTGATCGAAATTGAATAACTGTTATGTACCGGTGTAAAATACCGGTGCATAGGACTTACCCCCGGAGAGCTGCCCAAAGGCTCTCCGGGGGCTTTTTGCGTTCCGGCATCTTTTCGGCAGGGAAAAGCATGGTGTGATCCGGATGGCATAGGGCAGGGGTCAGGCCCAGCTCCTTCATCGCCCGCATTCCCCACGATATTCTCAGATGCTTCATATCAAAACCTCCATTCCATCTTTATGATCTGCAATTTCATCCCATGGTCGCCGACTTCGGCGAGAAGACGAAAGAATCCACTGCCGCTCTTGACAAAGAGTGGTTTTGTACTATGATTGTTGTACATACAACGATGCAGATACATCTTTTTGAGATAAGACCCGGAGGCTGTCTATGGATATTACCGATGAAAAATGAGAAGACCTTCCGCCCGGACCGGGTGTTCTCTTATTTCCGGGTCGAGTGGCTCCCGCTGGCTTTCGTGACCCTGTCAGGCCTCATCTATAACATCGGCCTGCTGGCCACCCCGTGGTTCGAGGGCCGTCTGGCCCAGTGCCTGGCGGACATCCTGAGCGGCAGCGAAACAGCGGCCCAAATGGCGCTGCTGGTTCTGGCCTATATCCTCGTCACCCTGCTGGTGCAGGCGTCGCGGTTCATCAAGCGCTTTTATGTCCGCCGCTTTGCCAACAACATCAACCGCCGGATGAAGGGCATCCTCTACGCCAATCTGGTGCGCCAGAGCCGGATTTCGCTGGAAAAAGAGGGCGCCGGTGAGCTGATGACCAAGGCCATCTCCGATGTGGACGACTGCGTGGAAGGTATGCGCAAGTTCACCACCGAAGTCTTCGATACCGGCGTGGCGCTGGCGGGTCATGTGGTCATGCTGCTGGTGTACGACTGGCGGCTGGCTCTGCTGAGCCTGCTGTTCACGCCCTTCTCCTACGTCTGCGCGGCATGGATGAAAAAGCCGGTCCAGCGGGCCGGTGCGGCCTACAAAAAGGCGGCGGGCGCACTGAGTGCCGCTACCCTCGACCGCGCCCAGAACGCCGTGACTTACCGCATCTACGGCTGCGAAGACGCCCGCGCGGAGCGGTACGAAGAGGTACTGGATACCTACGAAAAGACGGCAGTGAAGAACAACGTGTGGCAGTCGGCCCTGCCGCCGCTCTATCTGGCGGCGTCAGAGGCAGGCGTACTGTTCATTTTGTGGTTCGGCGCAAAGAATGTCCTCGGCACCGGCTGGCGTGTGTGGGACATCGCGGCTTTTACCACCTTCCTCTCCTGCTTCACCAAGCTGGTGGTCAAATCCTCCAAGGTGGCCAAGCTCTTCAACTCGGTGCAGAAGGCCGAAGTCTCCTGGAAGCGCATCAGGCCTCTGATGAAGTCGCCGGAGCAGCTGGACGCGCTGGATGTCCCGGCGGCGGAAGATGTGACCCTCAGGAACCTCTCCTTCGCCTACGGCGACACCCCCATCTTCTCGGGGCTGAGTCTGACAGCCCATCCCGGCGACATCATCGGTGTCACCGGCCCGGTGGCCTGCGGCAAATCCACCTTTGGCCGGGTCTTCCTCTGCGAGGCCCCCTATGAAGGCTCGGCGCAGTTTGGTAAAAAGGAGTTCTCCACGCTGGCCCCGCGTCAGATTTCGGCCACCGTCGGCTATCTGGGCCACGACCCGGAGCTGAGCGCCGACACGGTGCAGAACAATGTCCTCTGCGGCAGCGAGCAGGACGCCATGCCCTATCTCGCCGCTGCTGCGCTGAAAGGCGAGGTGCTGGCGATGGAGAACGGCCTCGATACCGTCATCGGCAGCAGCGGCACCCGTCTTTCCGGCGGACAGGCCCAGCGTCTGGCACTGGCCCGGACGCTGGCCCATCCGCGCCCTGTCCTCATCCTCGACGACCCGTTCTCGGCCCTCGACCGGGACACGGAGGATACGGTCTTTGCCGACCTGCAGGAATACGCCAGGGATAAGGTCGTCTTTCTCATCTCGCACCGCCTGTACCACTTCCCGCAGATGCAGAAGATCGTCTTTATGGACGGAGGAAAGACCACCGTCGGCACCCATGAGGAGCTGATGGCATCGGCCCCGGTCTACCGTCAGCTGTACGAAAGCCAGACAGGAGGGAAACAGCATGGAGAACAGGCGTAAAAATGGTGTGTTTGAGGCCATCCGGATGGCCGCCGTGACCCACCGCCTTCTCACAGCGGGGACCGTCCTGTGTGCGGCGGCATCGGTGGCGGCGTCTCTGGTGCCGCCGCTGCTGCTGGCCCGCATCATCGACGGGCTGACGGCCGGACTTCCGCTGACATTCCCTGCGGTGCTTCTTTATTTCGGCAGTCTGGCGCTGGAAGGGATGCTCTCCTCGGCGCAGGAGAGCCTGCTGGTGCTCTTCGGCCAGAAAATGACCCACGCCCTGCGCTCTGAAATGTCCCGGAAGCTGACCAGGCTTCCCGCCAGCACGCTGGCAGGGCAGAACCCCGGCGAGGTGGCCGCGCGCTTCTCGGGCGATGTGGATACGGTGGAGGCGCTGTTCACCTCCGGCATCATCAGCATGGCGGCGGACGCCTGCCGCATCCTCTCCATCATGGCGGTCATCGCCGTGAAGAATACCGGCCTTGCGCTGATTTTGCTGCTGGTGCTGCCGCTGTTCGCCGTGTTCACCCGCCATGTGCAGACGCGGATGCTGGCAGCGCAGCTGGATAACCGCCGGGCGGTCGCCGCTGTGTCCGGCCAGGTCCCGGAAACACTGCACAACATCCGCACCATCCGGGCTCTGGGTCTGGAAGACTACATGGAGCGCCGCTATGACCGGTGCATCGGCGAAAGCTATGCCGCGATGGAGCGGACGAATTTTTACGACGCGATCTATTCGCCCGTCGTGCTGGTGCTGAATGCCGCCGTCGTCGGCATCGTCATGCTCCTCTCGGCTTCCGGCGATGCGGCTGTCCTGACGTTGTTCGGGATGTCGGTCGGCACCTCGGTGGCCGTCATCAACTACATTTCCCGCATCTTTGCGCCCATCGAGAGCCTTGGCATGGAGATACAGACCATCCAGTCGGCAATGGCGGGCGTCAGGCGCATCGACGCCTTCCTTGACCAGCCGGAACGCACCATCCCCAAGGAGCGGGAGACCTCTGCCCGGGGTGATGTGGTGCTCTCTCATGTGACCTTCGGTTACGGCGAAAAGCACGTCTTGAACGATTTTTCCATGACCGTCAAGCAGGGCGAGCAGGTGACGCTGGTGGGCCGGACGGGTGCCGGAAAGAGCACAGTCTTCAAGCTGCTGCTGGGACTTTATCACCCGGAAGCCGGGTCGGTGACCATCGGCGGCGTGGATGTGGCGGACATCACGGACGCCAGGCGCCGCACCTGCATCGGCTGTGTGGAGCAGCATTTTGCCCGTGTGCCGGGTACGGTGCTGGAACAGATCACGCTGGGCGACCCCGGCATCACCGAAGAAATGGCAAGAAACGCCGCGAAGCTTGCCGGTCTGGATGCCGCCATCCAGACCCTGCCGGGCGGCTATGATACGGTGTGTACTGACGGGATGTTCTCGCAGGGCGAGTGGCAGCTTCTGTCCATCGCCCGCGCCGCAGCGGCAGACCCTGCCGTGCTGCTGCTGGACGAGATAACGGCCAACCTCGATGCTGAGACCGAGGCCCGTGTCCTTGAAGCGCTTCGCCGCGCGTCCGAAGGGCGCACGGTGCTCTCCGTCTCCCACCGCATCTATGAGAACCTCGGCGGCCGGACCGTAGAGGTCAGGACGCAAAACGCATAAGAAAAAGTGAAAAATGAAACAAGAAAAAGCTTACTATCATCTGCCCGGATCGTTCGAGTTCTACGAGCTGTACCGGGAGTTCCTGCCCCTGTTCCGGGCGCACAGAGAATACTTTTATGACTGGTGCGACATCGGCTCCATCTACGGCGCACCGGCCGACTGCGTCTGGGGCGGGGGACGGGCTGGCTTCGGGGAGCATGACCCCAAAGAAGTCCTTGCCCTGACGCGGGAATACGGCATCTCGGCGCGGCTGACCTTCAGCAACTCGCTCCTCCGGGAGGAACACCTTTCGGATAAAAAGTGCAACGCCCTCTGCGCCCTGTTTGAGCAGGAAAACCCGGTACAGAGCGGCGTCATCGTCCACTCGGAGCTGCTGCTGGACTACCTGAAAACGCACTATCCGCAGCTTTATTTCGTGTCCTCCACGACCAAGGTGCTGACAGAGTTTCAGCAGCTCCGGGCGGAGACGGCCCGGGAGGAGTTCCGCTATGTGGTGCCGGACTTCCGGCTGAACAAAGCCTTTGGAGAGCTGGACAGTCTGCCGCAGGCGCAGAAAGACAAGGTGGAATTTCTCTGCAACGAGTGCTGCTGGGTCGGATGCCGGGACAGAAAGCGCTGCTATGAGAATGTCAGCCGGAAAAATCTCGGCGAAGCCTGCCCTGACCACATCTGTCACGCACCGGGTGCGGAGGAAGGCTACCGCTTCTCGAAGGCGATGGAAAATCCGGAGTTTATTGGCATCAGGGACATTCGGGATGTCTATATGCCGATGGGATTTTCCAACTTCAAGATCGAGGGCCGGGGCCTGGGCAGTGCGCTGGTACTGGAATTTCTGCTCTACTACATGACAAAACCGGAATACCAGCTGCATGTCCGGGAAGCCATCTATCTGGACAATATGCTCGACCTGTTCTGAGGAGCCGCACGACGGCTGCGACGAGCCGGATGACACCGGGCAGAACGCCAAGAGCGGCGATCGGAAAGGCGTGGGCGGATCAATAAAACAAGGGCTGCTGTACAACACGGTACAGCAGCCCTTTGCAGTTATTTCCGGCTCGTCAGCTTGTTCAAAAACATCACAGCCAGCACGATGACGCCAATGACCAGCACGATGCTCACCATTCCGATGACCATGATGGGCAGAGTCGTCATCCACGAAGTAAGATGCAGCATATCAGTCCCTCCTTTAGCTCAGCAGGGTCAGCAGCAGTCCGCCGGCGATGACAGAGGCTATCTGGCCCGAGACGTTGACACTGATGGAGTACATCAGCAGGAAATTCTGGTTGTCCTCCTCGAGGCCCAGCTTGTTGACGACGCGGCCGCTCATGGGGAAGGCAGAGATGCCGGCAGCACCGATCATGGGGTTGAGCTTTTTGCCCTCCGGGAGGAAGAGGTTCGTCAGCTTTGCGAACAGCACACCGCCGGCGGTGTCAAACACAAAGGCCACGAGGCCCAGCGCAAGGATGAGCAGAGTGTCGGGCCGCACGAACTTGTCGGCGGTCATCTGGCCGGCCACGGTCAGGCCCAGCACGATGGTGATGAGGTTTGCGAGGACATTCTGCGCCGTTTCACTCAGGGTGTTCAGCACACCGCATTCCCGCAGCAGGTTGCCGAACATCAGAAAGCCCACCAGTGCTACGCTGGCCGGAGCCACGAGTCCGGCGATGATGGTCACGACGATGGGGAACAAGATCTTGGTCAACTGGCTGACACTGCCCTTCTGGTAGGGCATCCGGATGCGGCGTTCCTTCTGGGTGGTCAGCAGCTTGATGACCGGCGGCTGCACGATGGGGACCAGCGCCATGTAGCTGTAGGCCGCCACCATGATGGCACCAAGGTACTGGGAGTGCAGGACGTTGGCCACGAAGATGGCGGTGGGGCCGTCTGCCGCGCCGATGACGGCGATGGAAGCGGCGTCCTTCAAATCGAAGAAGAAGCCCGCGAGGAAGAGGGTGAAGAAGATGCCGAACTGCGCCGCTGCGCCGAAGAGCATCAGCCACGGCTTCTCGAGCAGCGGGCCGAAGTCGATCATTGCACCGATGCCGATGAAGAGCAGCAGGGGGAACAGCTCGTTGGACATTCCGGCCTCAAACAGAGCCGAGATGGGGCCGACGGTGTCGCCCTGCGTGATAGCGCCCGATAAGGGCAGGTTGACGAGGATGGCTCCGAAGCCCATGGGGAGAAGCAGGCTCGGCTCCATCTTTTTTGCGATGGCAAGGTAGATGAGCAGGGCGCCGATGCCCCACATCACCACCATCTGCCAGGTCAGGTTCCCGAAATTGGAAAAGAGACTGGCGAATGCGTTCCAGAAATCCATGTCATTGCCTCCTTTGAAATCTGCGGCGCAATGACGAAAAAAGAGACTTCCGCCACAGCACCAATTACTGTGACAAAAGTCTCAAGCGAACACATGACATCGGGCATTTCTGCCGTGTTGACGCTGCCATGCAGCACTCCCATAAGGTGGAGCGCCCTTTACTCCCTTTTATCCGATTCTATTAAACCAGAATATGCGAAGCCTGTCAAGAAATGTGCGGGACTTTTAGCTGGATCTTAGGGGGGACTCTGAATATAGAGTGAAAAAAGAGGCTGAAGAGTACGAAAATGCTTTTTTCACTTTATTCTTTTACAACGGCCGCCTTCTCGATGCCATAGCGGGCAAAGAGGGGGAGGGCCTCCGGCGGGACCGTCTCACCGCTGACCACGATGGGGATGGCAGGCGGGCAGGAGACCGCCGGTGCGGCGCAGATGCGGCCCACGGCCTCGGCGGCAGGGATCATCTCCTGCGGTGCAAGGACAGCTTCCCGGATGGTGAAGCGGCGGGGCTGTGCCTCGAGCGCCCCGGCCAATGCCGCGAAAGCGGCAGGATCGTCAGCCGCAACGGAGACATCGGCAGCAGGGGCCTCATCGCAGATGGCGTGCAGGGCCGTTTGCAGGCAGGCAAACTCTGCCGCAGAACTCTCGGCGGAAGGCATCAGCACGACGTAACGGGGGTCGGCATACTCGCACTCCACACCCCGCTCCCGCAGAGCCTGCGCCAGCTGCTGGCCGGAAAGACCCAGCGCGGCGGCGTCCAGCGTCAGCTTGAGGGGTTCGCGGTGCGCCCCGGTGAGGGGGAGTGCCAGCCCGGGCCGGAGGGCATCCAGCTCCCGGCAGAGCATCCCCAGCCGCCAGCGGCAGACGTCCAGCTTCTCCCGGAAGCCGTCGGCCAGAACCGCGTTGGCGGCGTCCAGCGACTGTAAAATGAGATAAGAGGGGCTGGTGGAGCCAAAGAGGGCCAGCGCATTGCGCACAGCGGCCTCGTCGGCCTGCACGGACGAACCAAGGTGCAGATAGGCACCGCCCGTGAGGACGGGCAGGGTCTTGTGAGCCGAGTCACAGCAAAGATCCGCGCCCAGCTGGATGGGGTGGCGGCTGCCCTCTTTCAAAAAGTGGAGATAGGCGCCGTGGGCGTTGTCCACCAGAAGGGGCAGGCCGTGGGCGTGGCAGACCGCCGACAGCCCCGCGATGTCCTGCACGAAGCCCAGATAGTCCGGGCTGGTGAGGTAGACGCCGAAGGGCGTGCGGCCCTCGGCGGACAGCTCGTCCAGCGCAGAGGCAAGAGCTTCCGGCTCCACAGGGCAGGTGCAGAGCGCCCCGGCGGCGTCCGGCGCGGGCCAGAGCCACTGGATGTCGAAGTCCAGCAGAGCCGCCGCGTAAAGCAGGGCCTTGTGGGCGTTCCGCGCCGCCAGCAGGACAGGCCGATCTACCTTTGCGGGCCGCATCTGGAGCGCAAGGTGGAGCATGGCCCGGATGCACTGGCTGCTGCCCTCGGTGCTGTAATAGGTGCGGGCGGTGCCGAAGAGCTGCGTCGCGTTGGCCTCGCTCTGAGCGATGATGCCCTCGGCTTCGTACAGCTCGTCTGCGCCCGCAATTTCGGTGATGTCCAGCTCTTCACAGCCCAGCGGGCCGCGGCCCTTGTGGCCCGGCATATGCATCCGGGCAGTGCGCTGCCGGGCGTAGCGACGGACAAAATCGACGATAGGAGTGTTCATGGTTTTATTCGCAGGCTTCGCCGTCTGCGCAGGCGTTGCAGGTGCCGCCCAGCTCGATGGGTACTTCGATGCCCTGAGCTGCCAGCTCCTGGTTTTCAGCAACTTTTATCATGATGGCGCACTCGACGCGCTTCTTGAACAGCTCGCAGCCGTACTCGTAGACGCCGGTGATGCTGCCGGTGGCGTGGTAGGCGTTGGCTGCACAGCCGCCAGAGCAGTAGAGCTTGGCCCAGCAGTCCTTGCACTCGGGGCGGGCGTAGGCGTTGCAGTGCTTGAACTCATCCCGCACGGCGGTGTTGGTGACGCCCTTCCAGATGTCGCCCATCAGGTACTTGGGGTCGCCGACGAACTGGTGGCAGGGGTAGAGGTCGCCCCAGGGGGTGACGGCCATGTACTCGGTGCCGGAGCCGCAGCCGGAGATGCGCTTGTAGATGCAGGGGCCGCCGGTGAGGTCGATCATGTAATGGTAGAAGGTGAAGCCGCGGCCCTCGCGGTCGCGCTTGATCATCTCCTTGGCGAGGATCTCGTACTGCTCCTTCAGGATGGGCAGGTCCTCGGCGGTGAGGGCGCTGGGGTCGGTGGGCTTGGTGACGACAGGCTCCATGCTCAGCTCCGTGAAGCCGAGGTCGGCCATGTGGAAGATGTCGTTGGTGAAGTCGGTGTTGTAGTGGGTGTAGGTGCCGCGCATGTAATAGTTCTTGTCGCCGCGCTTTTTCACGAACTCCTGGAACTTCGGCACGATGGCGTCATAGCTGCCGTGGCCTGCGTAGTCCTTGCGGAAGCGGTCATGGACTTCCTTGCGGCCGTCGAGGCTCAGCACGACATTGTGGCACTCCTTGTTGCAGAAGTCGATGACATCGTCGTCGATGAGCATACCGTTGGTGGTCATGGTGAAGCGGAAGTTCTTGTTGTGGATCTTCTCCTGCTCGCGGCAGTAGGCGACGAGCTTTTTGACCATGTCGAAGTTCATCAGAGGCTCGCCGCCGAAGAAATCGACCTCGAGGTTGCGGCGGGTGCCGGAGTTCTCGATGAGGAAGTCCATAGCCCGCTTGCCCACCTCGAAGCTCATCAGGGCGCGGTCGCCCTGATAGCGGCCCTGCGAGGCGAAGCAGTAGGAGCAGTTGAGGTTGCAGGTGTGGGCGACGTGGAGGCAGAGCGCCTTGACCACCGTCTGGCGGTTCTTGAAGTCGAAAGCCATGTCCTTGTAGACGTCGGGAGCCCAAAGCTTGCCGGCGGCTTCCAGAGAGGCCACGTCCTCGAGGCACTGGCGCAGGTCGGCCTCGGTGACGTCGGGGCGGTCGGCATACTTTGCCAGCATGGCGGCCACGATCTCGTCGGCAGAGTGCTCTTTGTACATCGCAATGACGTCGTAAGCCACGTCGTCCACGACGTGGACCGAGCCGCTGCAGCTGTCCAGCACGATGTTATATCCGTTCAGTTGATACTGATGTACCATTTCATTCTCCAATCTATAATTGCCATAAAAAAATGCCGCCCTGCAAAGGCGGCATAGGGTCTGCAATGATTACTTATTGCTGTTCTCGCACTTCTGGTTTGCGACGCCGCAGGAGGTCTTGCAGGCAGACTGGCAAGAAGTCTGGCACTCGCCGCAGCCGCCGGTCACGACGCTCTTGGTCAGGTCACGAGTAGCGATAGTCTTAATACGTTCCATAGTTGAAAACCTCTCTAAGCTCCAAAGTTTCGCATACAGCTTTCTGTATACAGTGTTATCTTTATGTATGATAACACGATGTGCGGATTCTGTCAAGATTTCGCGGGTAGGTTTTTATCCCAGCGGCTGATACTTTTTTAGGATGGTATGCAGCCCCAGCTCCCGGGCGCGGGCCAGCAGGTAGCGGTAGCGGCACAAAAGCGCCTGCCGCTCGTAGATGCGCTGCTCGATGAGGTCGGAGTCCACCTCGAGATCGAACATCATCGCGTTCCGCTGCAGGCAGAACAGGCACTCTTTCAGCTCTTCTTCCAGCTCGGGGTGGTAGCGCTCGTGCTCGTTGTCGCGGGGGATGCGGGGCGAAAGCAGAGTTTGGGTGGTCTTGGATGGGGTTTGCAGCATAAGGCGTCCTCCTTTATTAACAAGTAGAAAATCAGGTACACCTTATTGTATGGTGCGGAACGTGCAGAAAATGCCACAAGAGAGTGCAGAAGAAATTGCTTCTGCCCGGTCAGGCGTCGGCTTCTCTGAATTGCTCGAAAGTACGTCCGAATCGCGGACTGCAAGAAAAAAGTACAACTTTTTTCAAAAATCTGCTTGACAAAACGCGCAAAGGCGGCTATAATAGCACACGTTGACCGGCTCACCGCCGCGAAACACAACAGGATATTGGGGATTTGCATAGTGGTAGTGCGGTAGACTCTGACTCTACTTGTGGGAGTTCGATTCTCTCATCCCCAACCAGAAAGCCATCTGATTCGTTCAGATGGCTTTTTTGTTTTATCTCTCGGTGCGTTTTTGGGCCGGTGCGACACAAAGCTCTGATTTTTTCTCGCCTGCCGGGGCTATACTGTTTCTTGATGCAACAGGGCAATACGGAAGATAGGAGCCAGGCAAATGAGCATTTGGGACGCATTCGGCAAAGGACGGTATAAGGGCTTCTCCCGGGAGGCGGGGCAGCTGCTGGATAAGGCGGTGGAGCTGGCCGGAGGGCTGGGCTGCAAAAAGGCAGACACCGGCCACCTGCTGTGGGCGATGCTGCAAGCGGACGGCGGCCCGGCGGCCCGCTTTCTGGCCGGGAAGAACATCACGGAGCTGGAAGTGCGGCGTCAGCTGTCCGCCGGGCGGGATGGTTCGGTCACCAGGCTTGCCCGGGGCGATATGGCGGCGGATCTGCGCCGGGCGATGGACTACGCCATCATCGGGGCGCAGAACGCCCACCTGAGCCGGGCCGAGCCGGAGCATCTGCTCTGCGCCATGCTGGAAGACACCGACTGCGCCGCGGGCGTTATGCTGGCATCCATGGGTGTCCAGCTCACCGAGGCAGTGCGGGAGTGCCGCCAGCTTTCAGGGCAGTTCATCCTGCCGATCCAGCCGCGCTCGGCGTCGTCGCTGCCGCGGGGGAGCCGGGCCAGCGACAAATACTGCCGCGATTTGACCCGCCGGGCGGCGGACGGCGAGCTGGACCCGGTGTTCTGCCGGGAAAAAGAGCTGGACCGGATGGTAGAAATCTTGTGCCGCCGCCAGAAGAACAACCCCTGCCTTGTGGGGGAACCGGGCGTGGGCAAGACCGCGCTGGCCGAAGGGCTTGCCCAGCGCATCGCCGACAAGCAGGTACCCCGGATGCTCCAGGGGCGGCGTCTGCTGGCGCTGGACATGGCCAGCCTCGTGGCTGGTACGAAGTACCGCGGCGACTTTGAAGAGCGGTTCAAGAACCTGCTGGAAGAACTCGTCCGGGACGGCAGCGCCATCCTCTTCGTGGATGAGTTCCACACCATCGTCGGCGCCGGTGCGGCAGAGGGGGCCATCGACGCAGCCAGCATCTTAAAGCCGGTGCTGGCCCGGGGCGAACTGCAGCTCATCGGCGCGACGACGAATCAGGAATTCCGCACCCACATCCAGAAGGACGCCGCCCTCGAGCGCCGCTTTGGCCGCGTCCAAATCGAAGAGCCCACGCCGAAGCAGGCTGTGGATATACTGGAAGGTCTGGCACCCCGCTACGAGCGGTATCACGGCGTCCGCCTGCCCAACGAAGCCCTGCGGGAGGCCGTGGAGCTCTCGGTGCGGTATCTGCCGGGGCGCTGTCTGCCGGATAAGGCCATCGACCTCGTGGACGAAGCCTGTGCGGCGGTGCGCATCCGGGCCGAACGGGAAGGGGAGAAAGACCCCGTCCTCAGCCGGAAGGAAATTGCCCGGGTGGTGGCGCAGGCCAGCGGCGTCCCGGCAGAGCGGGTGGGCGAAAAGGAGAGGGAGCGGCTGGCCCGCCTCGAAGAGCGCCTGAACGCCGAAGTCGTGGGCCAGAGCCGGGCTGTCGCTGCCGTGGCCGGGGCCATCCGGCGCAGCCGCACCGGGCTTGGAGAGCCGGGCCGGCCGATCGGTGCGATGCTCTTCCTCGGGCCTACCGGCGTCGGTAAGACCGCGCTGGCAAAGGCGCTGGCGGAGAGCTGGTTCGGCAGCGAGAAGGCCCTGCTCAAGTTCGATATGTCGGAGTATCAGGAGCAGCACACCGTGGCGCGTCTGCTGGGTGCGCCTCCGGGCTATCTGGGCCACGACGAGGGCGGTCAGCTCACTGAGGCCGTCCGCCGCCGTCCCTACAGCGTGGTGCTCTTTGACGAAATCGAAAAGGCGCACCCGGATATTCAGAATGTGCTCCTGCAGATGCTCGAGGACGGCCAGCTGACCGACTCCATGGGCCGCAAGGCGGATTTCCGCAATACCATCGTCCTGCTGACCTCCAACCTCGGCGCACGATTCCTCGCCGGGCAGAGCGCACCGCTGGGCTTCGGGGCGGGAAGCGAAGCCGCCTTTGAAAAGCAGTCGGAAGCCGCCGTTGCCGAGGCGAAAAAGTGGTTCCGGCCGGAGCTGGTGGGCCGTCTGGATGAGCTCATCGTCTTCCGCCCGCTGGAGGAGCAGAGCCTCTGCTCCATCGCCGAAAAGCTGCTGGGCCAGCTGGAAGAACGTGCTGCCCGCAGCGGCTATCAGTTGACCCACACGGCCCGGGTCGGCCCGGCGCTGGCGGCAAAAGCACATTCGCCCTATGGCGCGCGCGAGCTGCGCCGACAGGTAGACCGGGCCGTGGAGCAGGCCTTCGCCGACCAGATCGCCTCCGGCAGTGTGAGCCTCGGACAGCACTGGACGGCAGACTGCACCGAGGACGGCACGATCGTGGTGCAGGAGACGCAGACGGCGGGTGTCGGCTGAAAAGCTCTTGCATCTGCTCTGGTTTTCCGCTATGATAGAGGGCAGGAACCACCAGAGGAGGAAGCCGAATGCGCTATCTGTTTTTGCTCAATCCCACCGCAGGCAAGCGGGACTGCACTGCCGAGCTGGCCCCGGCCATCCGGGCCGCAGCCCAGCGGGCGGGCATCCCGCCGGAAAAAGGGAAGGTCATTGTGACCCGGTACGCGGGCCATGCCCGGGAGCTGGCCGCTGAGGCGGCGCACACCGCGCAGGCCGACGGTGAGCCGGTGCGCATCTGGACAGCGGGCGGCGACGGCACCTTCAACGAAGCGCTGACCGGGGCGCAGGGGTGCAGCCTCGCGGCAGTGGGGTGTCTGCCCTTTGGCAGCGGCAACGATTTTCTGCGCACCTACGGCACGCGGGAAGAGTTCAATGACCTTGACGCCCAGCTGGCGGGCAGTGAGGTGGACATTGATCTGATGCAGACCGACCTCGGCCTTTCGGCGACCATCTGCGCCGCCGGGCTCGATGCGCAGGTGGCTTACGGTATCCCGCAGTTCCGGCGCATCCCGTTCTGCGGCGGCGAGATGGCCTATGCACTCTCCATCGTCAAGCAGCTCTGCGGCCACATCGGCCGGAACGTGACCTTCACCATCGACGGCGAGGAGCTGACGGTGGACTGCCTGATGTGTGCTGTCTGCAATGGCCGCACCTATGGAGGCGGTTTTTATGCGGCCCCCGAGGCTCAGCCCGACGACGGCTGGCTGGACGTCTTCATCATCCGCAGGGTGAGCCGTCTGACGATCGCCCGCCTGCTGGGGATGTACAAGAGCGGCAGGCACTTCCGGAACGGTGAGCTGACGGAACAGGCGAAGCCCTACTTCCTCTACCGCCGGGCCAAGTGCGTCTCCCTGCGCCCGGCAGACGGACGCGGCCCTATCGTGGCGACCGCCGACGGCGAGTGCGCTCCCTGCGACGCCATCACCGCCCAGCTCAAGCCGCTGGCCGGGCGCGTCCTGCTGCCCAAACCGGCCTATGAGCGGTTCATGGCCCAGCGGGCCAGCGTGTAAAATGAAAGTATGAGAAGCGCCCTGCACGTTTCTTTAGGGGCTCATCGGAGGATCAACAAAGGCGGCGGCTTTCCTTGTCAAGGGAAGCCGCCGCCTTTTCCGTTATCTTACAGCCTGTTTCAGCTGCTCCAGGTCATCCGCATCCGGGTGAGAAAGAGCCTTGTCAAAATTCTCGATCATGGCATCCAGATTGGGCAGATGGATCGGCTGCTTTTTCATGCTCTCATATCGCTGGCGTACGGACATCGGCATTTTGCCCTGACACATATAGCAGCCGAAAACAGTGTTGCTCTTGTCCAGCGAATGCTCCACCTTTTTCAAGATCTTATCAAAGTATTCTTTGCTGCCGCCGAAGCCGGCAGTGCCAAAGAGAAAGATGTTTTTGCCGTGCAGCTGCTTCAAAAAGTCCGAAGTGCTTTCATCGGCGTTTCCCTTGTCCGTCCAGAAGCCCACATAAAGGGTGTCCGCTTCCATGGCAGCAGGATCCGGGATGCCGAAATAATCGCAGCCTTCCTGCGGCAGGCAGTCGTGCAGCGTGTCTGCCAAGATTTTTGTGTTGCCTGTTTTGCTGCTGTATACGATCGCGTAACTCATAGCTTCTCCTTTGTGAATGTCTTTTTGTTAAGTATATCGTGATTTTTTGCCGGGTGGGTTTATGCGTTTTTTGCTTCTTTTTCTCGCAAAGCATCATAAACACAGCGAGTTCCCTGATGTGCCATCAGCCCGCCCAGACATTTTTTGTTGCAGCGGAGACAGCGGTGGATCTGTTCCGCCTGCCCGTTTTTCAGCTTGTTCACCCAATCTGGGTCTGCCAGAAGCTGGCGGCTCATGGCGGCGCACTGGATGCGTCCGCTGGCGAGCTGCTGCTCCACAAGATCCGGGTCGTTCAGACCACCGACACCACAGATGGGCAGCTCGGTGTACTGCCGCACCTCATCGCAGAATTTGAGGAAGCATCCCGGCTGGCTGAAATAGGGATGATCGGCGGGCGGGATGGTGTTTTCCAATGCGGAATGGTTTGCCAGCGTTACATGGAAGCTGGTCACACCCGCCTGCTCCAGCAGCGGCACGAACACCGGCAGTTCTTCTTCCACCACACCGGCATTGCCAAAGTGCGGGTTTTCCTGCCGGACGGCCAGCTTGTAATCAATGGGCATCCCCGGAACCGCCGCATGGACAGCCGAGACCGCTTCCGCCGCAAAACGGGCGCGGTTTTCTGCGCTGCCGCCGTATTCATCGGTGCGGTGGTTGAAGATGGCCGAACTGAAACTGCCGCACATCCGGTCGCCATGCACCTGCACCATATCAAAGCCAGCCTGTTTTGCCAGCACCGCCGCTTTTCCAAACCCGCTGATGATCTCATGGATCTTCCGCTGAGACATATTGGTAATGTACGGTGCCACTTCTGCATTCAATTTTTCCCGCAGCTGATCCGGGGTGATCTTCTTCAGCAGGACGCCGGGAATGTATTTGAACATCGCCAGCAGATTGGAATCGCTCTGGTGCAGCTGAGCACAGACTTTGCAATCCGCATCATGGGCGATTTTCACGACCTGCTGGTAGAATGCAAAGCCTTTGGTGTCAAATAGAGATTTTTCAAATTTGCTTTTGCCCACCGGGACATCGCCCACGATGATCATGGCACAGCCGCCCTGTGCAATGGCACGGATCTTTGCAAGGTATTCTTCATCCGACAGCCCGAATGTTGTCGGCGCAAAAATGATGCGGTTTTTCAGCTGCATCCCACCATAATGGATCGGACTCAAGATCGTTTCGTACATCATTTGCACACTTTCTTTTGCACTGCTTTTTGCAGGAATGTCAGCAGCTGCTGCCGCTCCTGCGCTGTCAGTCCGCCCAGACTCTGCGCATCCCAGCCGATAAAGACCTGATGACAGACCACAAAGGCGTTTTCACCCCTCTGGGTCAGCTTCAGGTGGTAGCTGTGCCCATTCTTTTCTTTCGTCAGAAAGCCGTCTTCGGCCAGCTTGTTCAGGCTGCGCTGGGAGTGGCCCCAATCCAGATGAAGAGCTTTGGTCAGTTCCGAAGGCGTACAATCCGGATGCTTTCCTACATAAATGACAAAATATATCAGTCCGAAGCTCAGACCCAGTTCCTGTAACCGCTGGGTCGTGTAAGCGGCAAACTCTCTGTGCAGGGTCAGAATGCAGGAAGATACCGTGGATGGCTCCATTTCGTCAACTCCTTCTGCTTTTGAATGGAAAGCATTATAGCACTGTTACTTGACAAAGTCAAGTGCTTTGGCTGCACTGTGTTTTGGGAAGCTGAGCCGGGAGAGTTTTGAACGATGCTTGATAAACCGACTGAGCTATGATAAAATAATACTGTAGAACAGGAGGTGGGGTCAGATGCAGGAAACAGAAGCTCAGAAACGAGAACGCCGGCATCGGGAAGACCTCGAGCGTCTGCGCGGCTTCCGGCCCATTGACGATACCTTTATGAGAGGTCTGTTCAAGGATAACATTCCGCTGGCAGAGCTGGTACTCCGCATTATTGTGGGAAAGCCTGATTTGACGCTGGTGAAGTGTGAGACGCAGGCAGACTTAAAACGGGTGACGGGCGCAAGGTCTGTTTGTCTGGACGCATACGCTACGGACAACACCGGAAAGAAGTACGACATCGAGATACAGCGTGCCGACAACGGTGCTGACCCTCACCGGGCAAGATACCACTCCAGTGCGCTGGATGTGGAGAATCTGGATGAGAAACAGGAATACCGGGAATTGCCGGACAGCTATGTTGTTTTCATCACGGAAAATGATTACTACAAAGCAGGCGAACCGGTATATGTCATTCAGAACATGAATTTGACGCTGGGCCAGCCGTTCGGCGATGGGGCGCATATCCTGTATGTGAACGGTCAATACCGCGGAGACTCGGACATCGGCAGACTGATGCATGACTTCAACTGCACGAAGGCGGAGGACATGAATTTTGAGCTGATGGCCGAGCGGACACGATACCTCAAAGAGAATCCGAAAGGAGTGGGTGCTATGTGTAAGGTGATGGAAGAGCTGAGAGTGGAAAGCTTTACGGAAGGCCGGGAAGAGGGAAGAGTAGAACAGGCTAAAGCAACTGCCTTGAAAATGAGCCAGAAGGGTATGTCTATCGATGAGATTTCTGAACTGGTTGGATTCAGTATCAAGACTGTTACTGAATGGCTCGCTCCGAAAGCATGTTGAGTGATATGCGTAAGGTCGGATAAGGCCAAAGAAACCGAAAAGTAGAACGCCAGTGTATTGTGCTGATGCATGATACGCTGGCGTTTTTATTTTTTGTGGCGTAGAAGGAGAATAGGGATGCATTTGAGTGATCACAGTGTTTGGTAGACGGAGCCGTCCCGCGACAGATAGAGTTCCGAGGATTTCAAGGGAGCCTTCAAGGCACTGTCGATGACTGCGGTAAGGGGATGATGAACCTGATTTGTGAGATCATCAGACACCATTAGAATCTTTTTTTCTGATGAAGTAAAGGGAACAGCTTTCTTAAGACGCGTTTCTTTATGTGATTCTCGGATACTCTTTACATAAGGACTAATGGCATCAAAAATTTTATTTTTCGTATATCCCAACAGCGAATCTGCCTCTGTACAAATGTTTTTTAGATAAGAAGCGTTCCAGTTTTGGGCATAATAAGGCTCCATGATAGAACTGATTGCATAAAGTTGAGATGCCAAGTCAAGATTCTGCTTTGCGTTCAGAACCGATAGTAAATTCTTTTGAGTGTCTTTTGCATTGACCCGGTGCTCCAGTTCAGTTGCATAAAAGTCGATGTCGGCAATCGCACGAATCTTGGAACGCTGAACATTTGTCAGAGTAGCGATACGCTGCGGCTCGCTGAGCATAATCGTAGAGTAATTATTTACGGCATACTTTACAAAGGTAAGCTCTGACAGTAACTCTGTGCGTTTGGAATCTTCCAGAAAGGTCAGTACATCATCGAGCTTTCGATTGATTTCGGACATTTTCGAGGAGATATCCCGGAGAAAATATTGCCCGGTTGCAAAAGAGGCAACACTAAAGACATTGAATAATGAAACAGAGACTGGATCTACTGGGTGTAAGGACGCAGTTCCACTGAAATGTGAGGTGGAATCAACTATGGTGGTTGTGTACCCGCCTCGCCGAAGATGCAAAAGCGTTCCCTGAACACCTTCTGGGAATTTCAGGATGTACGTCTTGGAGGCTACATCCGATGCTGCCGCGGCAGGAAGAAGCTGAAGCAAACTGTTTGCAGTCAAACCAGCCTGCTCTGGAAACTCGATTTTTCGGAAACGGGATGTATCGCCAAAATCAAAAGAGACATCGCTTGTAGTCACTTCACAGTTCAAATTTTGAGTGGGAAGCAGTTCGTGGTTGGCCATAGCAGGAATCCTCCTCGTATTTTGTAAGTCTATCATACCGCAGGAAGTGGCTGTTTGCAACAAATATTGCGAAAGGAATATGTAATGTACGGATATTCCAATATCTGGAGATGGAAAAATCCGGATGAGCTTTATCACTATGGAATTAAAGGTGTGAAGTGGGGTATTCACCGCACGTCCGCGCAACTCGGACATAAACCCTATACAGACAAACAGGAACGTGCTAAAATAAATGTGTCAGTATTGTGAAGAGCAGTAAAGCATGGCGAGGTTTCATTGACGATTCGCAAAGGAAAGCAAGCGGAACACGACCGAAATTTACCTGTATCCCGTATATAAATCAGGTGAAAGCTATATGTACTTCAGCACGAATATGGCACAGCGGTATATTCTGAAACTCCACGGAACGGGGCAGTTGATGTCGTCCAGAAAAGGGGATTGGGTCAAGAAAGGACGCGTACAATCTTCGGAACCGATTGGTGTGTACATTGACCGGGACGGCAACGCACATGAAACCTGTAATGAGATGATCATTTATTCAAAAGACGGCACCCACATTTATCCTACACGAGAGGAGGATGCATAATGGACTTGCGAAGTTATGAAGGTGAATATGTTTCTGTTCTTTGTTCTGACGGAGAAAAAATAAAGGTCTCGTTACGGATCATATTTTTCCGGAAGGTAACGAACCTGAGGGCATGGAAAGCATCATTCTTGACGGGACTCTTGAGTTGACAAAATCAGAGATCGCCGGAATTGCCCAAATAGAGAGATGATCCCCCTATAGTTTAACGCACTGGTCTTATGACGGGTGCGTTTTTTGTTATCTGAAAGGCAGATGGAGCGTACATTGTTCGTACATGGCGAGGGCAAAAAGAACATACACTCGACAGGCTCATGGAAAGGACATAAAAACTTAACAAAGAAATTTGCAAAACCCCTTGATTTTTGACTCCAAGATGAGTACAATACACTTAGCACTCATAGAAAAGGAGTGCTAAAGAACCGGAAGGGCGCAGCCCCCGGGACATAAAACAGTTTATCTTTTATATTTATAATAGGAGGGCAAGAACGATGAAGATCATTCCTCTTGCAGACCGTGTTGTTATCAAGACTGTTGAGGTCGAGGAGACCACCAAGGGCGGCCTCATCCTGACTGGCAGCGCGAAAGAGAAGCCCCAGGTGGCACAGGTCGTGGCCGTTGGCCCCGGCGGTGTCGTGGACGGCAAGGAAGTCAAGATGACTGTCAAGGTGGGCGACAAGGTGCTCACCAGCAAGTACTCCGGCACCGAGGTCAAGGTGGACGGCGAAGAATGCACCATCGTGCGTCAGGCCGACATTCTGGCCATCGTGGAGTAAGCGTCTTTCCCTCACACTGGATAATCAAGCTTTTACGAAGGAGCGATAAAATATGGCTAAGCAGATCAAGCAGGGCGAGGAAGCCCGCAAGGCACTGTGTGCCGGTATCGACACTCTGGCAGATACTGTTAAGATCACCCTCGGCCCCAAGGGCCGCAACGTGGTGCTGAGCAAGAAGTTCGGCGCCCCCGTCATCACCAACGACGGTGTGACCATCGCAAAGGAGATCGAGCTGAAGGACGAGTTCGAGAACATGGGCGCGCAGCTGGTGCGTGAGGTCGCTACCAAGACCAACGACGCCGCAGGCGACGGCACCACCACCGCGACCGTTCTGGCACAGGCTATGGTCACCGAGGGCATGAAGAATGTCACCGCCGGTGCAAACCCGATGGACATCCGCCGCGGCATGAGCAAGGCTGTCGCTAAGGCCGTCGAGACCATCAAGGCACACAGCCAGAAGGTCAAGGATTCCAACGACATCGCCCGCGTCGGCACCATCTCCGCAGGCGACCCCGAGATCGGCCGTCTCATCGCCGAGGCGATGGAGAAGGTCACTTCCGACGGCGTCATCACCATCGAGGAGAACAAGACCACTGCCGAGACCTACAACGAGATCGTCGAAGGTATGCAGTTCGACCGCGGCTACCTGACCCCCTATATGGTCACCGATACCGACAAGATGGAGGCTGTTCTGGACAACGCAGCCATCCTCATCACCGATAAGAAGATCAGCGTCATTCAGGACCTCGTTCCTCTGCTGGAGCAGGTCATGCAGAACGGCATGAAGCTGCTCATCGTGGCCGAGGACATCGAGGGCGAGGCTCTGTCCACCCTCATCGTCAACCGCCTGCGCGGCACCCTGAACGTCGTGGCTGTCAAGGCTCCCGGCTTCGGCGACCGCCGCAAGGAGATGCTGCAGGATATTGCTACCCTGACCGGCGGCACTGTCGTCTCTGCAGACCTCGGCTACGAGCTGAAGGACGCTACCGTTGACATGCTGGGCCATGCCCGTCAGGTCAAGGTCACCAAGGAGAACACCACCATCGTGGGCGGCGCCGGCGACAAGGACGCTATCGCATCCCGCATCGGTCAGATCCGCAACCAGATCGAGGCCGCTACCAGCGACTTCGACCGCGAGAAGCTGCAGGAGCGTCTGGCAAAGCTGGCTGGCGGCGTGGCTGTCATCAAGGTCGGTGCTGCTACTGAGGTCGAGATGAAGGACAAGAAGCTCCGCATCGAGGATGCTCTGAACGCAACCAAGGCTGCTGTTCAGGAAGGCGTCGTCGCTGGCGGCGGCACTGCTCCCATCAACGCCATCCCCGCTGTCCGTGAGCTGTGCGATACGCTGGAAGGCGACGAGCGCACCGGCGCGAAGATCGTCCTGAAGGCTCTGGAAGCTCCTCTGCGCCAGATCGCCAAGAACGCCGGCCTCGAGGGCAGCGTCATCATCGACAAGATCATCTCTGCCAACAAGCCCAACTACGGCTTTGACGCTCAGAATGAAGTCTACGTCGAGGATATGATCGCCGCCGGTATCGTTGACCCGACCAAGGTCACCCGCTCCGCTCTGGAGAACGCAGCATCCGTCGCTGAGATGGTGCTGACCACCGAGAGCCTCGTGGCCGACCTGCCTGAACCTCCGGCTGCTCCTGCTGCCGCTGGCGGTGACATGGGCGGTATGGGCGGCATGTACTAATAACTGCCTAAAAACCGCATGAATCCTTGATTTTTGGAGCACGCGAAAGCGGATTTACGCCAAACTTACGCCACTTACGCCAAAAATCAAAGCGCACTATAGGGTAACAAAAACGGCACTCGCTGAAAAGCGGGTGCCGTTTTTTTGTCTAGGGGATTTGAAGACTCATGAAACCCACTGATGGATTCTGCGAGAGACAGACTGTCAGCGGCTTTATCGTTGACGAAGAACAAAGGTAGGGATACAATAAGCCAAAATCCTAAAATGCCAAACAACCCAAGTGTCTGAAGGAAAAAGAGAATGCCATTGTGGATGCGTTGGAGCATTTTAAGATGGTATAAAGAGAACTCCCACGATTTGCAAGCGGGCAAGTGCTTGTAATCGTGGGAGTTCTCTATAAATGGACGGATATAAGCCGAAAATATTTACCGTCATGCATAAATGGCAACAGGGATAACAATTACGGCAGGCCCTGAGATTTCCGTCTTTAATTCAGGGAGATTGTATTGCTTCATGTCTTCATTTTGAAGACATAAAAACATATCAGCGAGAAGATCATGTGGGAGAATGGACAGTGTTGTTTTTCTTAAAAGATCAATGCTTTCTGTTTTGTCGGCACAGATTGCAATAACTTTTCCAAGGACCTTGAAATGTCCACCGAGAATTTCGGAAATATTATCATTTGACAGATACTGTTCTTGAGCAGATAAAACAACAGTCCCTGCCGAATCAGATAAGATGAAATCTACCGTTCCACTGTGTTTGAGTTCGCTGGCAAAGGATTTGATTTTTTTCATGGTTTCATCTTGCTGCTGCTTTTGTGCTTTAGCCTGCGTCTTTGCGTTTAACTGAGGTTTTTCTGCAAAAATATCAGCCATTCTCAGCATATCCACAAAAATATCCATACAATTGATTAGCGGATTTTTTTGAAGTTCTCCTTCCACCTCAATAAAATCACCGATTTTCATATTTGAGATGTCGAATCCAGATTTTAGGATATTCGCATCTGTGAGGAATGCTCGAAATTTGGATAACAAAGATACATTTGTGTGTACTTTTTCTTTGGTTGTGTTTTCAGTTTCTCCACAGTTTCCAGAATGGGACAATTCACCTTTTAGATCGATTTTGAGCAGTTTACTTAAGATTGAAGCGGACGTAGAAACTTCTGCTTCAATTTTTTGAGCATTACTGTTCTCTTTATGATCGGAATAGCTTACCTGACTTACTGTAGAAAAGCCATCTTCGATGATTGCAAGCATATCCAAAACTATCTTTTCATTGATATATACAGGTATCATCAATTGATTTACGTCCATATTCGTTTTTTCCTTTCCAACGGTACTTATTTGCGTTGAACATTAAAATTGTTATTATGCCAGATGGAGTTTCTCTTTCAGCGCATCCTGAAGGACGCCGGAAAAATTGATGTGTGCCGCTTCAGCGGCATCGTTGAGCCAGCCGGGAATGGAAAGGGTTTTCTTTACGGGTCTGTACCGCTTTTCGTACTCTTCCATATCGAAAGGCACCATCACCACAAAATCTTCCGGGTCAACGTGGAGTGCAGAAGGGACAGAAGGCTCTGGGCAGACTTTGCAATCTTCCAGCATAAGGCCGATGGCATCCTGTGCCATGCGGACGGCTTCGTCCATGGTATCGCCTTGGGTGAAGCACCCCTCAATATCGGGGATCTCAACAGAGTACCCGGTTTCTTCCGGGTGAAAAATTGCAGGATAGAAAATAGCGTTCATAATGTGACCTCACCTTTATAATTTAACAAACAATCAATGTACCTTTACTTAACAGGCCGACATTATTGGTTGGAAATTGTAGAATAGTCTATGCAGTGCTTCGCAGTTTCAGAATATGAAGTCTACAATCATCATATTCTTACTTTTTGAGTCCGGCTAATTTGAGAATATTTTTCTCGGTACCGGGCTTCAGATCCTTTGCGTGAAATGGAACGACAGTGGTTTTGTTGGTAGTTGGGTTATGATACTTGTAGTGTGACCCATTTGCACTGACTAAAACAAAGCCGTTCTGCTCCAGCAAGCGAATCATTTGCTTGGGAGTCATCGGCATGGTGAGTGCCCCTCCTTTCTTTCAGGATTACATCTTCATTGTATACGTATTTTACGTATTTGTCAAGAGGCGAAATAAGCCGCCCAGCGACCTTACGGTCTCGCTGGGCGGCTTATTTTTTGCGTTTCCACAACAGATATTCTTCGTAGCGGTGCATCTCGTTCTGTTCTTCTTCGGTCAGGCGCTGGCGCTGCTTGCGAGCTTCGTCCGAGGGGTCGATGTCGGTCAGGCCCAGAAGGTAGTCGGCGGAGGTGCCGTAGAGCTTGCAGATGGCAAGCAGCACATCGCTGGGCGGCGAATTGCGTCCCTGCTCCCAAGCGCTGACAGCCCAAACGGTAAGCCCCAGCTTGTCCGCAAGGCTTTTTTGGGTGTCATGGTAGTTCTTTCGGATCTCTGCCAGTCGCTCTCCAAGCATTATCAATACCACCTTTCATGCTACTAGTATAGAGAATTCTACTAGTTTTTGATGAAAGCCGCATTTAAAGTGCTTGATATAGTACAAATAAGTAGTTATAATGCTAGTATAGGGCGGAACTAGTACAAAAATACTACTTCCGCCGCAACGCTAAGGCAAAGCGAGGGAATCCCCGTTGGAACAACTGATCGACTTTCACGCACCGGAAGTGCAGGCGGTGCTGGATACACTTCTAAAAGACCGCTCCACCGGTAAAAACATCATCTGGGCAACCGACCCGCCGGAGGAGCTGCAAACGGTAATGTACGAGCCTGTCACGGATAGATCCCAGATCACCGCGCAGCAGCTCGGGCTGACCCACTACGAGGTGGTGTTGCCCCGGATGATGAAGCAGACCGACACCCAGCAGCAGCGCACCCGCAAAAAAGGCGAAGTATTCTCGCCCGCATGGGTCTGCAACAAGATGAACAACGCACTGGACGCCGACTGGTTCGGTGCGCTGGGGGCAGAGCAGACCGCCGGGCAGTTCACGGTGGAGCTGCCCCAAGGCTGGCAGACGGTGGAAACGCCGGTGCAGTTTCCGGCTTGCGGCGGCAGAGCCCCGGCATGGGTGCAGTATGTGCAGAGCCGCCGCTTGGAGGTGACCTGCGGCGAAGCCCCCTTTCTGGCGTCCCGGTACGATGCCGCCACCGGCGAGATGATCCCGGTGCCCCGGCGCATTGGCATTCTGGACCGCAAGCTGCGGGTGGTAAGCGAGAACGCCGCCACAGAGGACGAGTGGCGCAAATATGCCACCCATGCGGTGCAGTCTACCTACGGCTATGAGTATCAGGGAGATAATCTTTTGCTGGCGCGGGTCAACCTGCTGCTGACCTATGCAGAGCATCTGCAAGCCCGGTGGCAGCGCAAACCCACAAAAGAGGAACTGCAACCAATCGCCAACATCATCAGCTGGAACCTGTGGCAAATGGACGGCTTGCACCTGTCTGTGCCCGGCGGCAAGCCCCAGCCGGAGACAGAACAGCTTGACCTCTTTTCCATGTTCGGGGCGGCAGAGCCGCAGCCGCCCACGGTATCCTGTAAAGTGAAAAACTGGCGTAAGGGCAGCCATGGAACCGCCCAGAACTTTGAAACCATTCAGGAAGGGAGTACTAGCATGAAGTTTGATTATATCATCGGAAACCCGCCGTATCAGGATGAAACTCTTGGCGATAACAAAGGCTTTGCACCGCCGGTATATAACAAATTTCTGGATGCGTCTTATGAGATTGCGGATAAGGTGGAAATGATTCACCCTGCCCGGTTTTTGTTCAATGCTGGCTCTACGCCAAAAGCATGGAATGAGAAGATGCTGAGTGACCCGCACTTTAAGGTTTTGCACTATGAATCTGATGCGAGTGTAATGTTTACCAATACAGAAATTAAAGGCGGTGTTGTGATTTCTTATCGGGATAACAATAAAAACTATGGTGCTATCAAGGTGTTTACGCCTTATGAAGAACTTAATAGCATTATGAAAAAAGCTGCCCCCGCAAATGAAGCTGAAAGTTTGATGGAAACCATTTATATTCAAAATAAATTTGACTTAGAAAAGTTATATAAAGACCATCCCGAATATAGAGCAGTCATTGGAAGCGAAGGAAGAGATAAGCGTTTCAGAAACAATATTTTCGAAAAGGTGTCGATTTTCACAGAAGAACGTCAGAACAAAGGCGACATTCGAGTACTTGGCGTAAGCAAAAACAAGCGTGTTTGGATGTATATTCCGGAAAAATATGTAGAAACAGAACATGAAAATCTGAAAAACTGGAAGGTACTGGTTGCAAGAGTAAATGGTTCGGGCAACTTGGGTGAAGTGCTGAGTACACCAGTTGTAGAAGCGCCGAATGAAGGGTATACACAAACATTTATCGGTATTGGCTCTTTTAAGGTGGAAACAGAAGCGCAAAACGCATTAAAGTACATAAAGTCCAAATTCTGTCGGACTATGCTCGGTATTTTGAAAATTACACAGGATAATAACCGCGATACATGGCGCATGGTTCCCCTTCAGGACTTTACTGCCCATTCTGACATTGATTGGAGCAAGTCGGTGGCGGAGATAGACCAGCAGCTTTACCGCAAGTATGATCTGACCACGGACGAGATCGAATTTATCGAGACCCATGTAAAGGAGATGGCATAATGGCTGGCATAACCCTGCGCACTGCCCGGCAGGTGGTGCCCATGATCTACGCCTATACCACCCCGGAAATTGCCCGGCACAACGGCTGGACGAAGATCGGCTACACCGAGCAATCGGTGGACAAGCGCCTGAAACAGCAGACCCACACCGCAGATGTGCTGTTCCACGAGGAGTGGCGGGGAAATGCCGTCTACGATGACGGCAGCGGCGAGGTGTTCACCGACCACGATTTCCACGCCTACCTCCGCAAGCTCCGGGTGGAGAACGACCGCAAAAACGAGTGGTTCCATCTGGACGGGGAGCAGTCCCGGCGGTATTTTCAGGATTTCCGCATGAACCGGGGCAGGGTAAAGCTGGATGCCGCCATCGCCTACACCCTGCGGGAGGAGCAGGCAAGGGCTGTCCACGACACCAAAATCTATTACCAGAGCCACCCCGGCGGGGAATACCTCTGGAACGCCAAGCCCCGCTTTGGCAAAACGCTTTCCGTCTACGATTTCTGCAAGCAGGTCGATGCACAGACGGTGCTCATCGTCACCAACCGCCCCGCCATTGCCAATAGCTGGTACAGCGATTATGTGCGCTTTCTGGGCAGGGAGTCCGGTTATCTCTTCGTCAGCCATGTGGATGCCCTTGCCGGGCAGCCACATGTGCTGGACGAGCAGGACTATCTGGATGCCGCCGCACAGGGCGAGGAACTGTATAAGCGCATTGAGTTCGTCAGCTTGCAGGATATGAAAGGCTCCAAGTATTTCGGCGGCGAGTACGACAAGCTGCGCCATCTGACCGAGCTGAACTGGGATGTGCTGGTCATCGACGAAGCCCACGAGGGCGTGGACACCTACAAGACCGACCTTGCCTTTGAACGCATCCGCCGCCGCTTCACGCTGCACCTGTCCGGCACGCCCTTCAAGGCGCTGGCGAACGATAAGTTTGCCGGGGATGCTATCTTCAACTGGACCTACGCCGATGAGCAGGCAGCCAAGCGGAATTGGCAGGGCGCACCGGGGCAGCAGAACCCCTACGCTAATCTCCCCATGCTCAACCTCTACACCTACCAGATGTCCGAGATCATCCGGGACGAAATTCAGCAGGGCGTGGAGATCGACGGCGAAACGCAGGAATTTGCCTTTGACCTGAACGAGTTCTTTAAGGTGAAGCCCAGCGGCAGCTTTGAGCACGACGTCGAGGTAGACCGCTTTCTGGATGCCATGACCACCCAGAATAAGTTTCCATTTTCCACCCCGGAATTGCGTGCCGAGCTGAAGCACACCTTCTGGCTGCTCAACCGGGTGGACAGTGCCAGAGCGCTGGCAAAAAAGCTGCAGGCGCACCCGGTATTCCGGGACTATGAGGTGATCCTTGCCGCTGGTGACGGCAAGCTGGACAACACGGACGAGAACCAGAAGAGCTTTGACCGGGTAAAAGCCGCCATCGCCCACCACGAAAAGACCATCACCCTGTCGGTGGGGCAGCTCACCACCGGTGTCACCATCCCGGAATGGTCGGCGGTGCTGATGCTCTCCAACCTGAAAAGCCCGGCGCTGTATATGCAGGCAGCGTTCCGTGCCCAAAACCCCTGCCTTTTCCACGAAAACGGCACCTTCCGCCGCAAAGAGAACGCCTATGTGTTCGATTTTGACCCCGCCCGCACCCTGCTGATCTACGAGCGGTTCGCCAACGACCTTTCACAGGACACCGCCAGCGGCAAGGGCGACACCGAGGAGCGCAAGGCGCACATCCAGACCCTGCTCAACTTTTTCCCGGTCATCGGCGAGGACGAGGAAGGGGAGATGATCCCGCTGGATGCGGAAAAAGTGCTCAGCATCCCCCGGAAGATCAAGTCTAAAGAAGTGGTGCGGATGGGCTTCCAGAGCAATTTCCTGTTCCAGAACATTTCCAATGTGTTCAGTGCCCCGCAGGAGGTGCTGGACATTCTGCAAAACTTCCAGCCCATCAGCGAAGCCAAGGCAAAGCCCATCCAGATCACCCCGGACACCGGCGCAGACCTTTCCCTGAACGACAAGGGCGAGGTGGACTTGGACGAGGGCTACGTCATCGGCAAGGCAGCGGATGTGTTCGGGGAAAAAATTTACGAGAGCACCCCGGCGCTGGACACCGCCCTGCAAGACCTGACAGATGCTCCGGCTCCTGCCAAAGAAGAGCATCTGGAACCCCTGAAAAAGAGCATCACCAAGGAGATCATCGCTCCTATGGTGGAGCAGGCAAAGCAGGAGTATGGTCGGGACCTGAAGCTGTCCGACCAGAAGCGGTTCGAGAGCACCGCCAAAGCCAAGATGGACGTGGCGGTGAACAAGGTGGTGGACAACTACCGCATCGACCAGAGCCAGCTGGAGACCCAGCGTACCCAGCAGCTGCAAAGCTGCACCACCGCCCAGCAGCGCCAGCAGGTGAACCGGGAGTTTGACGCAAAGCAGCAGCAGAGCACCGCCGCCCTCATGGAAAACCTGCAATCCACCATCCAGCAGACGGCGCAGGAAATGCAGCAGACCATCGTGCGCACCGTGGAGACCAACCAGAAGGAGCAGGAGAAAAAGGGCTACGAGGACACCGTCCGTGACCATCTCCGGGGCTTTTCCCGCACCATCCCGTCCTTCCTCATGGCCTACGGCGACGAGAGCGTGACACTGGCAAACTTTGACCAAATCATCCCGGACAAGGTCTTTCAGGAGGTCACCAGCATCACGTTGGAACAGTTCCGCTTTTTGCGGGACGGTGGCCCGTACATCAACCAAGCCACCGGGCAGCAGGAGCACTTTGCAGGCCACCTGTTCGACCCGGTAGTGTTTGACGATTCGGTGAAGGAGTTTCTGAACCTGAAGGTCAAGCTGGCGGATTACTTCGACGAGAGCCGCACCGAGGATATCTTCGACTACATCCCGCCCCAGAAAACCAACCAGATCTTCACACCCAAGTGGGTGGTGAAAAAGATGGTTGACTTATTGGAACAGGAAAACCCCGGCTGCTTCGATGACCCCGGCAAGACCTTCCTGGACCCCTACATGAAGTCCGGCCTGTACATTACGGAAATCGTCAAGCGCCTCTACCGCAGCGAGAAGATGCGGCAGGCCTTCCCGGACGATAACGCCCGGCTGGAGCATATCTTTGCCAAGCAGGTCTATGGGCTTGCGCCGACCGAGATCATCTACCGCATTGCCATCAGCTACATTCTGGGCTTTGCAAAGGGTCACGGCATCACTGCCCACCATATCCGTCAGGCCGATACGCTGGAATTTGCCAAGGCGGGTACTATGGAAAGGGAACTGGATCAGATCTTCAGAGACTGACAAATAGAATACGGCATAAAACCAAAGGCGGCTGTCTGCATGGGTGCAGATGGCCGCCTTTTTGTGCTATGCCTGTTACAAAAATGAAAGCTGTTGGATACATCACATCGAACAGGACGAGCTGTCTCATTCTCTCTTTTTACCAAAGTTTCCCTCGATTTTTCTCGCAAACCGCCGAAAGCATCGTATTTTCAAAACTTTTTGTTGACACGACTCGATTTTTGTGGTAATCTATCTCAACAATTTAATATAACATATTTACTTAGAGTTCCAGTTCGGCTCCCGAAGGGGCCGGAGCAAGCTTTTGACTTTCTTATCGCTACATAACGAATCCGAACCAAGGCCATCCCGGAAAGGATGGTCAGGTTCAGGTTGTTGTGTGGCGATTTTTTATTGCCAAATCCAGCACCGCACCTTGAAAATCGAAAGACCGTCTGCATGGGATACCCGGCGATGACCCTGAGAAGGAGAGCCGGAAAACGCCGCCGGAAGGGGGCAGGAAAGCCATGCAGGGAGAACGGCAACTGCCATCCACTCACCTCATGTGTTCAAAATGAGCACATGAGGCGAAACGGACGTTTATCTACTCGTTGGGGCAGGAGAAATCAATGTGGACAAAATGTCTACATTGATTCTGTTCGTATTACACTTAACCTCGACTTGACATTTTGTCAAGCCACGGTGAAAAGTGGTGGGTTACGAAAACCGTAACTTACCACTCAGCCATAACAGAGAAGGTTTAGTTGGTGATCATTTTGATCACCAACCAGACAATCGTAACGCTTTATTGTATAAAAGTGGTGGTTCCCATTTTGGTAACCAGCACATATCCGTAACAGCCAAAGGAGGATGACTATGACAACAGAACAATGGGAACGTGAAAATCAGGACACCCTGATGGAATATTTCATTGACGGAGACCCCAGCGTTCGCAGAATCCAGTGTGAATACTGCCGCAAGGTCATCTACACCCAGACCCGAAACCGCAAATATTGCAGCTTTCAGACCTGCGGTCACAAGATGTTGAATCTGCGGAAAAGCCTTAAAAAGCGTGACGAACGTGGAACGTACACCTGCGCTTGCTGCGGGGAGCAGTTCTTACCGATCCGGGCAGATGCCAGATATTGCAGCAATGCCTGTCGGCAGAAAGACTACCGCCAGCGTAAAGCGAATGCTGCTTCTATCCTGTAAAGTGGTGCTTCCTATTTTGGGAAGTACCACTTTACCGTAACGCCTAATCGCTCACTCCCAAATCCCCACAGTGGGAATTTGGGCTGTCATCTGAAATCAAGTTCCGCTTTCCGTAACTTGATTCGTAGCCCTTGCTGAATCAAGTTCCCACTTTGGGAACTTGATTTTAGCTGTAACGAAGCCACCGGAGTTATCATTTTGAAAACTTCGGTTTTTCTGTAACACGTCACCCCCCACTCCGTAAAAATCAGGTGGTCAAAATGACCACTTGATTCTACCTGTAACGCCTCAAGGTCGTTGAAAATCAGGTTGCCAAGAGGACAACCTGATTCTACCCGTAACGGATTCAGTGGGTCAAAATGGCCCGCTGAAAAAGCCGGACAAGCTGGTGGGCAGGGATTCGCAAATCTTTGACCGCCAGCTTGCCCGGAGCGGGAGTGCAGAGGGTGCCGCCCTTTGCCCCAGTGATATGATGCTATGCGTCATATCCTACTGGGTATTATCTGGCGCAAAACGGCGGCAGATCCAGCAGCTTCGCTGCTGCGTTCTCCCCACCAAGCTGTTGAAACGGAGGGATGTCTATCTGAAATTAACACGACACAACGGACGAGCCGGAACCCACGGCACCTATAACCCAAAGCACGATGACCGCAGTTTCAACCTTGCCAACAGCGAGCACATCGACCCGGAACGAGCCAAGGGCAACATCTACTGGGATTGCTATCATGGCATCCGTTCTGCATCCGACAAGGATAAACAGACTGCTGCATTCAGCGATGTGGAGAAGATGTTCTATGAAATCCACTATTCTCACTTTGTGGAGAACCAGAATGCCCGCAATGCGAAGATTCGCCACACCGAGCGCAACCGAACCATAGAGGACTTGCTTGAAGGTAAGAAAACCTGCCCGGAAGAAACCATCTATCAGCTGGGAACGCTGGATGAACACGCTTCCGCAGAGGACTTGCTGAACATCGTCACGGAGTTCATTAACGAGTTCAAGGCCAAGTTTGGCGAACACGTTCATGTGCTGGACTGGGCGCTGCATCTGGACGAAAGCACACCTCATATCCACGAGCGTCATGTGTTCGACTGTGAGAACAAGTATGGCGAGTTAGCTCCCCAACAGGAAAAGGCACTGGAAGCGTTGGGCTTCGACCTGCCTGACCCAAACAAGTCTCTCAGTCGCCGAAATAACCGCAAGATCACCTTTGATGCAGCCTGCCGGAAGATGCTGTTCGAGATTGCCAAGCGGCATGAGCTGGATTTAGAGGAAGAAGCGGAGTACGGCAACCGCAAGTATCTGGAAAAGCAGGATTTTATCCTTGCCAAGCAAAAGGAGCAGCTTGCCGCCCAGCAGAGCAAGCTGGACGAGCTGACCCTGAAAGTTTCGGACATGGAAACCCTGCTGGAAGATGTTTCGGCAGCGGCCTACGACAAGGCGGTAGAAGTGGTGACAGAGACCGTCCGCACCGAGACCCGGAAGGAAGATATGCGGATGATCGAGGACACGAAAAAGTGGGTGCTGTCCCCGGAGCGCAAGGCTCCGCAGCCCACGAGAGAGTACGCCGCCCATCGGTTAGATACAGTGCTGGACAAGTTCCTCAAGACCATGCAGACCACCGCCGCCCGTTTGCAGGAGAAGTTGCTGAAACCGGAAGTCCGGCAGAAAGGCAAAGAGCAGGTCAAGGAAAAAGCACGGGATTCCGTTCTGCAACTGCTGAACCGCTTGAAGGCCGAACAGACCCAGCGGAAGCCATCTGCACTTTCAACTGCGGAAAAGTCAGAAAATCGTTTTCAATAATAGTACGAGGTGATGTTTATTGAGCAAAGAAGTCAACGAAGAACGCACTCCCCGAACCGTTGCCGATGTGAAGGAAATGTTGACCAAGCACTCCAACGGCGAGATCCAGCGGACGATCCAAAACTGCATCACGATTTTGCAGAACGACCATGTGCTGGCAAATGTCATCCGGCTGAACTTGTTGAGTGAGCGCATCGACATTGTAAAGCCCGTAGGCTGGCCCCGCTCCGGCAAGACGCTGAACGACACCGACATGAAGTATATTCTGCGGAGAATGGAGAAATACGGTATTTCCAGCGAGAAGAAGATCGAATCCGCCATCCGCATCGTTGCCAACGAGAATCGCTACCACCCCATCCGGGACTATCTGAACAGTCTGAAATGGGATGGAATAGAGCGGATAGCCCACGTCCTGCACCATTTTCTCGGTGCTACGGAGGACGAGTACACTTGCGAGGCTATGAAAATTTTCCTGCTGGGAGCCATCAAGCGGGTATTCCAGCCGGGATGCAAATTTGAAACCATGCTCTGTCTGGTGGGCGGGCAGGGGTGCGGGTCGCCAGTGGCGACCTCAAAATGCTGTAAGCATTTTGAAGCACCGACCGAGCCGACAGGCGAGACCGGGAAAGTCCACCTTTTTCGGCTGCTGGCGGTCAAGGACGAGTGGTTCTCGGATGACCTGCGGCGGCTGGACGATGACAACGTATACCGCAAGCTGCAAGGTCACTGGATCATCGAAATGTCGGAGATGATCGCCACCGCCAATGCCAAAAGCATCGAGGAAATCAAGAGTTTCCTCAGCAAACAGAAGGAAACCTATAAAGTTCCCTATGAGACCCATCCTGCCGACCGTCTGCGCCAGTGCGTCTTTGCTGGCACGACCAACCGGCAGGATTTTTTGCCCCGTGACCGCACGGGCAACCGCCGTTTCATCCCGATTCCGGTGGATGCGGAACTGGCCGAAGTTCACATTCTGGACAACGAGGAGGAATCCCGTGCCTATATCAACCAGCTCTGGGCAGAAGCCCTGACCATCTACAACAGCGGCAATTATAAGCTGGCATTCAGCCCTGCCATGCAGGAAACCCTGCAAGCCCATCAGCAGGACTTTATGCAGGAGGATGCACAGGCTGGCATGATCTATGCTTTTCTGGAGGACTACACAGGGGAGCGGGTGTGTTCCAAGCAGCTCTATGCGGAGGCGCTGGGCAACACCAACATTCCGGCAGAGTGGGAGACCCGTGCTATCTGCGAGATCATAAACACCGGCATTTCGCGCGGCGATATCCAAGGCTGGCAGGCTCACAAGACCGCCAAGCGTTACCCGAAGTACGGCGTTCAGAAAGGCTGGGAGCGCGTAACCAGCCCCGAAACCGGGGCTGAAGATTTCTCGGAAATAACGGATGCGGAAGCCAAGCAACTGGGCTTTCCCTTCTGACGAGCAGCGGTTACACGTCTGGTTACAGATTTGGTTACGCCGCAGTTACACCGAAAAGTCCGCATGACTGCTGCATTTTCCTCTTTCTGTAACCATGTAACCTTAAAAAGATAAGAAAAAGTATAAAGTCCACCGGATGTCCTGTGTGCAGAAAAAGAGAGTTTTCCTGCCCGGTTACAGGCGTTCGGTTACAAGGAATTGGAGGTCTGCCTATGAAGGATGTCCCGATTTGGGAAAAGAGCAATTTAACGCTGGAGGAAGCTGCGGCTTACTCCGGCATTGGCATTAACAAACTGCGTGAAATTACGAATGAAGATAAATGCAAATTCGTCCTTTGGGTGGGAAACAAGCGTCTGATCAAACGACGCCTGTTCGATTGCTTTGTCGAGCAAGCATATTCCATTTGAGAGGCTGCCAAAGGCTGCAAATATGAAACCGTCCTTTTCTCATTCGCTGCGGGTGGAAATCGCATGGTTGATGTGTTATACTGACACTGACCTTATAGATGCGCTTTTCACAGAAAGGAGCTTCTAAATGCCTGAAAAGCGCAAAGATAGCAAGGGCCGTGTTTTGAAGGATGGCGAAAGCCAGAGAGCAAATGGCACCTACGACTATCGTTATACCGATATCCACAAGAAGCGGCGCTGTATTTACGCCAAATCCCTGACAGAGCTGCGGAAGAAAGAGGAAGAACTGTGGCGCGATCTGGCAGACGGCATCGACTACGCCGCCGGAGAGATGACGGTGGCTGATCTGGTTGACCGCTATATGAACCTGAAACGTGGGTTGAAACCCAATTCACTTCGGTCGTACAACACGGCGGTCAAGCGGATTCATGCTGACCCTTTCGGGCAAAAAGCCATCAAAACGGTAAAATTGTCCGATGCGAAAGGCTGGTTCGTGTTTCTGCATGACAGCGGTTTCAAGCAAAACACCATAGGAATCCTGCAAAGCGTTGTCAGACCGGCGTTTGAGATGGCGGTAGAGGATGACATCATCCGCAAGAATCCATTTAAGTTCAAGCTGTCGGACGTTGTGCCGAAGGACGCTTATGTGCGCAATGCCCTGACCAGAGAGCAGCAGGAGAAATATCTGCAATTCGTTCAAGACTATGGCGGCAACTATTATGATGATATCGTCATTCTTATGGGAACCGGCTTGCGTGTGAGTGAGTTGTATGGCCTGACACGAGCAGATATCGACTTTGAACGGCACTGTATCCATGTCCGGCGGCAGCTTTGCCGGACGGCTGAAAAGCCCTACTTTGTCACACCGCCAAAGACCAAAAGCGGCATCCGCAATGTTCCCATGACAGATACCGTTTGTGCAGCGTTGCGGCGTGTAGTGAAAGCCAGAGCATCCACAAAGGTGGAAGCACTGGTGGATGGCTGCAGCGGATTTCTCTTTCTGGACAAGTCCGGAATGCCGAAGGTGGCAATGCACTTGGAAAACTATATGCGTGGCGTGCAGGGAAAGTTTGAGAAGGCGTACAGCAAACCTGTTCCGCGCATTACACCTCATGTGCTGCGCCACACCTTCTGCACCAATGTTCAGCAGGCCGGGCTGGATGTAAAAAGCTTGCAATACCTGATGGGACACTCCAATGCCAGTGTGACGTTGGATGTCTACACGCACAGCAGCTTTGAATCGGTTGAAAGAGCCTTTGAACAGATCGCCGGCAACCTGTGATTTTCGACGCATGAAGCGGAATTGCTTACGCCAAAACTTACGCCAATCACCCGGTAAGTGGCGTAGATTTGCGTAGAAAAGCGTGAATCGTGCAAAAACGGAGAATCTGGAAAAATCGGCTTGAGACCTTGATAATTCTACAAATGTCTACGTTTCCGGATATGTATGATCCGGCTCCAAAAATGTGGTTTGGAAGGGCGGCATGTACTAAGCCGCAGCCTTTCCCAAAACGCGCATACTGTTTCAGTATCTGAGGCAGAGCTTCTTCGGAGGCTCTGCCTCTTTTGTGTACCGACCCCCTTTTCTGCCCATACTACCGGGCAGGGAAGGGGGGCTTTTTATGTCGGGCCGAAGAGTGCTTGCGCTGTACGGGGCGCTGCTGCTGGGGTTTGCGGCGGTGGTCTGCCGGTTATACTGGCTCTGCTCGAACACGGACTACGCCGTGCGGGCGGCGGCGCAGAGCGAAGCGGTCCTCCGCCTGCCTGCGGCGCGGGGGAACTTCTACGACTGCGACGGTCTGGCGCTGACGGGGCTTTCGGAGCAGTGGCTGGCCCTCTGCTTCCCGGGGGAGGGCAGCTACGCGCGGCTCTACCCCTATGCGGACGCCGACGGGCAGGCCAGGCTTTACCGGGAGCGGAATACTTCCCGACCCTTTCTGCTGGACGTGGTGCAGGATGTAAGCAGGCTGGGCGTGCGGTGCTATGCCGTTCCCCGGCGGTACGCCGCTGCCCCGCTGGCAGAACAGCTCATCGGCTACCTGGACAGCGAGGGCCACGGCGCAGCGGGCCTTGAGGCTGCGCTGGACGATGTTCTTTACACCGGCGAGCGGGATACACTGCACTGTGCGGTCACAGCGCAGGGACGGCTGCGGCGGGGCAGTGAGCCGATTTTAGAAAAAGCAGACTCTGCCCCGCAGGGTGTGCGGCTGACCCTCTCCCGCAGCATCCAGAGGGCCGCAGAAGGGGTGGCGGCGGAGAGCATGGCCGCCGGGTGCATCCTTATTATAGATGTAACCAGCGGCAAGGTGCGGGCCTGTGTCAGCCTGCCGGGTTTTGATGCGGCCAATGTGGGCGAGAGTCTGACGGCTCCGGACAGCCCGCTTCTGAACCGTGCTTTTTCGGCCTATGCGGTGGGCTCGGTCTTCAAGCCGGTGCTGGCCGCAGCGGCGCTGGAAGCCGGAGAAGGGGACTTCACCCGGGAGTGTCCCGGCTACGACGCCCTGAACGGTCAGGTCTACCGCTGTGCCGGAAGCGTACCTCACGGCCTCGTGGGGCTGGACGGCGCTCTGGAAAAGAGCTGCAACGGCTACTTTATCGAGCTGGGGCGGGAATTGGGGCCGGAGCGTGTCCGGCAGATGGCGGCAGCGCTGGGCTTCGGGAAGGGACAGGACATTGCAGGCGGCCTCCGGTCGGCTTCTGGTGTTCTGCCCGAAGCAGAGACACTCGAAAACGAGGGGCAGTTTGCGAACTTCTGCTTCGGACAGGGGGAGCTTCTGGCGACGCCTTTGCAGGTGGCCGGGATGATGAACACCATTGCGGCGGGCGGCGTCTATCACACCCCGCTTTTCGTGGAGTGTACCGTGGACGAGACGACGGGCGAAGAGCTCATGCCGCTGGCACATGGCTCGTCCCGACGGGTGTTTTCGGTGCAGACGGCGGAAAAGCTGCAGGAGCTGCTGGCGGGCGTCGTGGCAGAGGGAACGGGCCGGCAGGCCGCCCCCTCCGAGGGGACTGCCGCCGGAAAGACCGGCACCGCCCAGACCGGCCAGTTCCGGGACGGCGAAGAGCTGAAAAACTACTGGTTCGCCGGTTTTTACCCGGCAGAAAAGCCCCGCTGGACCATCGTGGTGATGCAGGACGCCCAGACAGAGCCGGAGGTGTCCAGCGCAGCCGTCTTTGCCCGCCTGTGCGACGCACTGAGCGCCGGGGAGTGAATGGTTTTGCTTTTCTGCTTGCTTTTTTGGCCGAGGTATGTTACTATATACTTGTATTTGTATGTTTGTTATCCAAATTTAACAATAAAAGGAGCGTTTTCATCCATGGCAGTCATTGAAATCGTCGGCGGCGTCATTCTGCTCGTCGTCTCGGTGGTCATCTTTGCCCTCACCTTGATGCAGCATACCCACGGTCAGGGTCTGGCTGGTGTCATCAACGGCAGCGCTTACGGCGCAAACAACGCCCGTCTGACCCCTGCGGACCAGATGCTGGCAAAGGTGACCCGCATCGCCGGTATCATCTTCTTTGTGGTGGCCATCCTGGCCTGCGTGTTCGCAAGCCGTCTGGCCTGAGTATGCGCCCGCAGCCCCGTGATGAAAGCGGGGCTGTTTTTGTGTCTATATATTGTTATAAAAAGAGATAAGAGGGAAGAAGCCGCGCCCCGGTGGAGGGCGGGCTATGGTAGTTAAGGAGAAAGAAAATTTATGTCAATGCGCGATAAAATCGAACATGCCATCCAGAACCAGCCCTGCACCGTCAAAGAGCTGAAGCAGAAGTTCGGCGGCGAGCGCGGCGCAGACCGCAAGGTGATGGAAGCTCTGGACGAACTGGTGCGAGAGGCTGTCGTCTGCCAGCGTCAGGGCGTGTTCTTTACCGTCCGCTCCGGCCGTGCCGACAAGGCGCTGCTGTGCAAGGTGGTCAAGCTGGGCAAGAACTTTGCCTTCGTCATGCTGGAGGACGGCACCAGCGACATCTTCATCCCCGGCCGCTTCACCAAGGGCGCAATGCCCGGCGACGACGTGCTGGTGGAGAAGTTCGAGCATCCCCGTGTGGAGGGCAGCGACGAGGGCGCTATCCTCGCCATCCTGACCGAGAAAAACGACCTGGTCGGCACGGTGCGCCGGGTCGAGGGCCGTCTGCGCTTCGTGCCGGACGACTGCCCGGCCATCACCATGCCGCTGGCCCGCGACTGCGAGGGCGGCGCAAAGGACGGCGACAAGGTAGCCGTCGAGATCCTGAACCGCGGCAACCGTCAGGAAGACCACCGCGTGGGCGTCGCCATGCGCTTCGGCAGCTCCGACGAGGCCAAGCGCTGCGCCAAGGCTCTGCTTTACGCAAAGGACATCCGCACCCGCTTCCCGGATAAAGTGCGGGATGAGGCCAAGAAGTTCGAGGGTGCAGAGGTCTCCGAGAAGGACTGCGAGGGCCGCATGGACCTGCGCGCCCTGCCTATCTTCACCATCGACAGCGCCGAGACCAAGGACATCGACGATGCCATCAGCCTGACCCGCACCTCTGACGGCGGCTTTGAGCTGGGCGTCCACATCGCAGACGTCTCCAACTACGTCAAGCCCGGCACTGAGCTGGACAACGAGGCGTTCAGCCGCGCCACCAGCGTCTATTATGCAGATCAGGTCGTTCCGATGCTGCCCAAGGCCCTGTCCAACGGCATCTGCAGCCTGAATGAGAACGAGCTGCGTCTGGCTTTCTCCTGCCTGATGCGTCTGGACAAGGAGGGTAATCTGACGGATTACCGCTTCGTCAAGTCCATCATCCGCAGCCGCGTCAAGGGTGTCTACTCCGAGATCAACGCCCTGCTGGCCGGTACTGCCGACGCCGAGATCAAGGCAAAGTATGCCGACGTCATCGACCAGCTGCCTGCCATGAAGGAGCTGTACGGCCACCGCGCCCGCCTGCGCAAGGAGCGCGGCTGCATGGACATCGAGAGCGGCGAAGTCAAGCTCATCCTCGACGAGAATGGCCGTTGTATCGACGTCAAGAAGCGCACTTCCGGCGAGAGCGAGAGCATGATCGAGGAGTTCATGCTGCTGGCCAACCAGTGCGCCGCCCACTTTGCCCGCGTCAAGCAGATCCCCTTCGTCTACCGCGTCCATGAAGAGCCCAACGCCGAGAAGCTGGAGCGTCTGCACGCTCTGCTGCAGGCCTGCGGCATCAACGACCACTTCGCCAAGGACGTTCCCACTCCCAAGGAGCTGAGCGCCATCCTCGAGGGTGTGCGCGGCACCCCCTATGAGCAGATCATCAACACCGGTATGCTCCGCTGCATGTCCAAGGCTCTCTACGAAGAGAAGCCCAAGGGCCACTACGGTCTGGTGCTGAAGGATTACGCCCACTTCACCAGTCCCATCCGCCGTTACCCCGATCTGGCCATCCATCGCATCATGACCGATATGCTCAAGGGTACCGAGAAGGAGACCATGATCCTCCGCTACACCGATTTCGCAGAGCGCGCCTCCAAGCAGTCCAGCGAGCGTGAGGTCATCGCCATGCAGATCGAGCGGAAGGCTGAGGACTGCTATAAGGCCGAGTATGCCCGCCGCCATCTGGGCGAGTGCTACGAGGGTACCATCTCCGGCGTGACCCAGCGCGGCCTCTTCATCGAGCTGGACAACGGCGTGGAGGGCTTTGTGCCGGCTTCCAGCCTGACTCCCTCCGGCACCAGCCTGACCGAGGGCGTCCGCCTGACCGACCCCGCTTCCGGCAAGACCTGGAGCCTCGGCGACAAGATGATGATCACCATCGTCCGCGCCGACGTCAATCTGGGCAAGATCGACTTTGAAGTGGCTCCCGCCGCCAAAGCCTGAGGAGGGGAGAGTATGAGCATCCGTCATGCACTGCCCGCTGACGTGGACACACTGGCTGACATCGAAGCTGCGTCCTACCCGCCCGCTGAGGGGGCGTCCCGGCAGAGCATCGCCGGGCGTGTGGCCGTCTATCCGGACTGTTTCTGGCTGCTGGACGAGGGCGGCGAGGTGAAAGCTTTCGTCAACGGTTTCGTCACCGATATGCCCGACCTCACCGATGAGATGTACGATGACCCCCATCTTCACACGCCGAAGGGTGGGTGGCAGATGATATTCAGCGTCGTCACCGCCCCGGCCCATCGGCACGAGGGCTGCGCCTCCCGTGTTCTGCGGCAGGTCTGCGCCGACGCGAAAGCCGCCGGGCGCAAGGGCATCGTGCTCACCTGCAAGGAACGGCTCATCGGCTTTTATGCGCAGTTCGGCTTCGTGGATGAGGGCGTTTCCGTCTCCACCCACGGCGATGTGGTCTGGCATCAGATGCGGCTGACATTCTGAGTCATCATAAAACTTTTATCCGTCTCCGGTACGCCGGGGGCGGATTTTTTATGCAAACCTGCCCATTTGCCAAAAATTGCGGCAGTTGGGCGGTTTTGTTTGTTGTAGGGCGGGAAGCAGCGGGGTATACTGATGCCAGAACCAAACAAACCGGGGCCGAACGTGCTGCCGGTACAGAACAAAATGGAGGTCACGTCTATGTATTATTCCAGCGGCAATTACGAAGCCTTTGCGAGGCCCCGCAAGCCCGAAGGCGTGGATCGCAAATCGGCTTATATCATCGGCAGCGGCCTGGCGGCCCTGACGGCAGCCTGCTATCTGGTGCGCGACGGTCAGATGAAGGGGGAGAGGGTACACGTTTTTGAAAAAGACCCCCTGCCCGGCGGTGCCTGCGACGGCCACAAGTACGACGTGGGCTATGTGATGCGGGGCGGCCGTGAGATGGACAACCACTTCGAGGTCATGTGGGACCTGCTCCGCTCCATCCCTTCGCTGGAGACCGAGGGAGCCAGTGTACTGGATGAGTATTACTGGCTGAACAAGGCCGACCCCAACTATTCCCTCTGCCGCGCTACCGTGAACCGGGGCGAGGACGCCCACACGGACGGCAAGTTCGGCCTGTCGGATAAGGGAGCCATGGAGATCATGAAGCTTTTCTTCACCCCCGACGAGCAGCTTGAGGACAAAAAGATCACCGACTTTTTTGACGATGAGGTGCTCAACTCCAACTTCTGGCTCTACTGGCGCACCATGTTCGCCTTTGAGAACTGGCACAGTGCCCTGGAGATGAAGCTCTATCTCAAGCGGTATATCCACCACATCGGCGGTCTGCCCGACTTCACGGCCCTCCGCTTCACCCGGTATAACCAGTACGAGTCCATCATCCTGCCCATGGTCACCTACCTGAAAGACCACGGCGTCCAGTTCTACTACGACACAAAGGTCGTGGACGTCCAGTTCAGCCTCGAGCCGGGCAAAAAGCAGGCGGCGGGCATCACGGTAGACCATAAGGGCGCGGTGGAGACCATCGATTTGACCGAGGACGACCTGCTCTTTATCACCAACGGCGGCTGCGTGGAGAGCTGCACCGTCGGCGCACAGAACAAGGCCGCGGGCTTCGACCCCGCCATCAAGCCGGGCAACGGCTGGGACCTCTGGAAGCGCATCGCCGCGCTGGACGACTCCTTCGGCCACCCGGAAAAGTTCTGCAGCCAGCCGGAGCTGACCAACTGGGAAAGCGCCACCATCACGACGCTGGATGAGAAGATCCCCCGGTATATCCAGAAGATCTGCAAGCGCGACCCCTTCAGCGGCCGCACCGTCACCGGCGGCATCGTCACCGTGAAGGACTCCAAGTGGCTCATGAGCTGGACCCTGAACCGCCAGCAGCAGTTCCGGGCACAGCCCAAAGACCAGCTCTGCGTCTGGGTGTACGGCCTGTTCAGCGATAAGCCCGGCGATTACGTCAAAAAGCCCATGCGGGACTGCACCGGCCGGGAGATCTGCATGGAGTGGCTCTACCATCTGGGCGTGCCGGTGGAGGACATCGCAGAGCTTGCCGAGCACAGCGCCAACACCGTGCCGGTCATGATGCCCTATATCGACGCCTTCTTCATGCCCCGCGCGAAGGGCGACCGCCCCGACATCGTGCCGAAGGATGCGGTGAACTTTGCCTTCCTCGGCCAGTTTGCCGAGACCGGACGGGACACCATCTTCACCACCGAATACTCCATGCGCACCGGCATGGAGGCGGTGTACCGGCTGCTGAACATCGACCGGGGCGTGCCGGAGGTCTGGGGCAGCACCTATGACGTCCGGGCGCTGGTGGATGCCTCGGTGAAGCTGCGGGACGGCCGGAAGCTCACGGACATGGAGCTGCCCCTTATGGGCCGCATCGCCCTGAAGGAGGCGCTGAAGAAGATCGAAGGCACCGACCTCGAGAAGTTCCTGCGCCAGTATCACGCTATCTGACAATAACACTCCATTTTTGATCCCTCCATAACCGGAAGACCGGGTCGCTGCAAGCCTGAGGCAGGAAGCAGCGGCCCGGTCTTTTGTGCTGATTTGCGCGAGATTTCATAAAAAGTCGTACTCATAAAGAAAACTATTATGCAGAATGACTATCTTTGTGCTTGCTCTTTCGGCGGTTCTGTGGTAAGCTTAAAACAAAGAATGCGGCACAGCGGAAGAGAGGCTGTGCCGCAAAAACTGGTCTGGAACATAAAGGAGGTTCTTTTTCGTGAAACACTTTATTTCTCGCCGCAATTTCCTGAAGGCTGCCGGTGTCACCGCCGCTGCCTCCGCCATGGCTGCTGCCGTTCCTCAGGCTTCGGCCGGTTTCCTGACGGGCAAGGATGCCGCTGTCACCATCCTGTACACCAACGATGTCCACACCTACATCGACAACAAGTCTCCCAAACTGACCTATGCCGCGATCGCTGCCATGAAGCAGGGCTACGTGGATGAGGGCAAGCCCGTCCTGCTGGTGGACGCTGGCGACCATATTCAGGGTACTGCCTACGGCTCCATGGACGACGGTGCTACCATCATCGAGCTGATGAACGAGGCTGGTTACGACATCGCTACTCTGGGCAACCACGAGTTCGACTACGGCATGGCCCGCGCAAAGGCCATCATCAAGGAAGCGGACTTCCCCTATGTCTCCTGCAACTGGGTGGACCTGCGCACCGGCCTGCGCGTCCTGCCCGCTGTCAAGCTGTTCCCCGCAGGCGGCAAGTGGATCGCATTCGTGGGCATCACGACCCCCGAGTCCTTCACAAAGTCCACTCCTGCTTACTTCATGAACGCCAAGCAGACCAAGTACATCTACGACATCCTGGGCGGTGACGACGGCAGGAAGCTGTACGACGCCGTCCAGAAGGCCATCGACAAGGCCAAGACCCTGGGCGCAGACATCATCATCGGTCTGGGCCATCTGGGCGTTGACCCGTCCTCTTCTCCCTGGACCAGTGAGGAAGTCATTGCCAACACCACCGGCTTTGACGCCTTCATCGACGGCCACTCTCACACCGTCATGGAGAACAAGCAGGTCTACGATGCAGCCGGCAAGGCTGTCACCCTGACTCAGACCGGCTCTTATCTGGCAAACGTCGGTAAGATGACCATCGCCGAGGACGGCGCGATCACCACCGAGCTCATCTCCACCGCCGATGTCTCCGACGCCGCTGTGGCCGCTACCGCAGAAGCCTGGATCAACGATGTGGACACGATGCTGGGCGAGCAGATCGCCACCACGGACATCAAATTCTACATCAACGACCCCGCTGCCGGCAAGCGCCGCATCCGTATGGGCGAGACCAACCTCGGCGACTTCGTGGCCGACGGCATCTATACTTACTTCAACGAGGTCGAGCAGCTGGACTGCGACATCGCTATGATGAACGGCGGCGGCATCCGCACCGATGTGGCCGCCGGCAAGTGGACCTTCAAGACCTGCAAGCAGATCAGCCCCTTCGGCAACGTGGCCTGCCTGATGTCTGTTACCGGCAAGCAGATCCAGGATGCTCTGGAGTTCGGCGCCCGCTTCGTCGGCCCGGAGGGCAAGGAGAACGGCGGCTTCCTGCATGTTGCCGGTGCGACCTACGAGATCCACACTGACATCCCCAACACCGTCCCCACCGACGACAAGAATGTCTGGATGGGCAGCGCCACCGGCACGCCCCGCGTCCAGAACGTGCGCATCTACAACAAGAAGACCGGCGCTTACGAGCCGCTGGACCTGAACCGCACCTATGCGCTGGCCGGCATGAACTACACCCTGCGCAATCTGGGCGATGGCTTCGCCATGTTCGACGGCGCAGAGCTCATCAAGGACTATGTCTCTGAGGACTACCTCGTCATGTCCACCTACGCCATGATCTTCGACGCTGTGAACGATGTGCCTGTCCTGAGCAGTGCCAACAGCCCGCTGGCAAGCTATCCGGGCTACCTGCTGAACTACGAGAATCCGTATGGCGCAGGCCGCATTCAGGTGGTCTGAGTTTTAGAAAAAAATCAGTAAGATAAACAGAACGCCCCCTCTTCCAGTCGGAAGAGGGGGCGTTCTGGTGAAAACCTCTCCGTCATCGCTGCGCGATGCCACCTCCCCTACCGAGGGGAGGCTTTGGCATACCGCAAAGCTTTCCCTCTTCGCCAGAGGCTCCCCTACAAGGGGAGCTGTCTGCGAAGCAGACTGAGAGGTTGGACAGAGGACGACCTTGCCTTGAGGGAAGAGAGGGAAAGCTTCCGGGTGAAGCTTAACCCTTCGCAAACAGCCCCTTCAGCGCCAGCGGCGTCACGATAGAGGACACGACGATGAGCAGGATGACGGCGGTGAAGTAGACAGGGTCCACTACACCGACCCCGAGGCCCTTCTGGGCCACGATGAGGGCCACTTCGCCGCGGGTCATCATGCCGACGCCTACCTTGAGGGAGTCCGACCAGTTGAAGCGGCAGGCCTTCGCGGCGAGGCCGCAGCCGATGATCTTGGTGAGCAGGGCGACGGCCACGAAGCAGGCGCTGAACAGCAGGATGGTGGGTGTCAGGCCGCTGATGTCGGTCTTGAGGCCGATGCTGGCGAAGAAGACGGGGGCGAAGAGGGTGTAGCTGCTGATGTCCACCCGGCGCTCGATGTAGGACGCATCCTCAAGGGAGCAGAGCACGATGCCCGCGATGTAAGCGCCCGTGATGTCCGCGATGCCGAAGTACTGCTCCGCGATGTAGGCCATGGCAAAGCAGAACGCGAGGCTGACGATGGTGATGCGCTGGGTGTGGGGGTTGCGATGGTCCAGCCAGAGCATGGCCTTGTGGATGATGAGGCCGATGACGATGGCTGCGATGAAGAAGAGGACGGTGTCCATCAGCACATCGACAAGGCTGGTGTCTGTGCCGCCGCTGGCACCAAGCACGCAGGTGAGCACCACGATGCCGATGACGTCATCAATGACGGCTGCGCTGACGATGGTGGTGCCGAGGAAGCTCTTGAGCTTGCCCAGCTCCTGCAGGGTGGCCACGGTGATGGAGACGCTGGTGGCCGTCATGATGGTGCCGATGAAGAGCGCCCGATAAAACTCCGGGCTGCCCAGCGCCGAGAAGCCATAGAACAGGCTGTAGAGCAGGGTGCCGCCCGCCAGAGGCACGGCCACGCCCACGCAGGCGATGAGGGTGGCGATGGGGCCGGCCCGCATCAGCTCCTGCAGGTTGGTGCCGAGGCCGGTGGTGAACATCAGCAGCACGACGCCGATCTCGGCGAAGATGGCGATGGAGTCGCTGGGCTGGACGAGGTTCAGCAGACAGGGCCCGATGACGAGGCCCGCGATGATCTCACCCACCACCTGCGGCGCCCGGCATTTGCGGGCGAGCAGCGCGAAGAACTTGGCGCTGATGAGGATGAGGGCGAGATTCCGAAAAATGGAATACATAAATGATCCTTCCTTTGACGTTAGCAGTCGTTTCGCTCCCCTGTAAGCCCTGCCATGCGCCGCGCACAAAGACAGAAGGGGAGAAGAACATCCTTTATTATAGTCCTCTTTTCGCTGGAATGCAAAGGAAAATCAGCTTGGAAATGGCTAAGGATGCCATATAAAAGAGATATGACGGATATACCGGAAAAACATAAAAAGAATGATGAGGGGAACTTTGCTGTCATGCGCTCAAAAATACGAAAAAAATCCTGCGGGAGGGCTTGACAATTTTTGCGGGGCTTGCTATAATAAGTTGCTGTCTGAACAGACACGCCGCACAGTCCGCGCGACGCCGCGCTGGCTGTGTACCCTTGGCCTCATATTCTTGAGGCCCTTAAGTCCAAAAGGAGGTGCTACAAAATGGCAAAGTACGAAACCATGCTGATTACCAGCGCTGCTCTCGACGAGGAGGCTTCTTCCGCTCTCATCGGTAAGTTCAAGTCCCTGATCGAGGCTAACGGTACCATCGATTCCATCGATGAGTGGGGCAAGCGCCGTCTGGCCTACCCCATCAACGATGAGGAGGAAGGCGTCTACACCGTGATCAACTTCACTGCTGACCCCAGCTTCCCCGCTGAGCTCGACCGTGTGTACAAGATCACTGAGGGCGTTATGCGCAGCCTGATCGTTGCCCACGAGGAGTAATCTTTTCGTGACGAAAAAGGAGTCCGTATTATGTTGAATGTTGTAGCGATCATGGGCCGTCTCGTGGCGGATCCCGAGCTTCGCACCACCCAGAGCGGCACCAATGTGTGCAGCTTCCGCATTGCGTGTGACCGCAACTTTGCCCGTCAGGGCGAGCAGCGTCAGGCCGATTTCATCGACATCGTCGCATGGCGCCAGCAGGCAGAGTTCGTCTCCAAGTATTTCCAGAAGGGCAGTCTGATCGCCATCGAAGGCAGTCTCCAGACCCGCCAGTATCAGGACAAGAACGGAAACAACCGCACCGCTGTGGAGGTCGTGGCAAACAACATCAACTTTGCTGGCTCCAAATCGAATGGCAGCAATCAGGGCGGCGGCAGCTATCAGAATGCTGCTCCGTCCTACCAGAACGCAGCCCCTGCCCGTCCGGCTGCTGTGGAGGCAGCTCCCAGCTATTCCGCCGGCAATGCAGATGACTTCGCCGTCATCGACGACAGCGACGACCTGCCGTTCTGATTCCCGAACCGGTGTTTTAACCGTAAAAATCCAACAGGAGGTAATAAGCAATGGCTTTTGAAAGAACCGAAGGCTCTCGTCCCGCACGCCCCATGCGTCGCGGCCGCAAGAAGGTTTGCAGCTTCTGTGTCGATCGCATCGACACCATCGATTACAAGGACGTTCCCCGTCTGCGTAAGTACGTCTCTGAGCGTGCAAAGATCATTCCCCGCCGTGTTACCGGCACCTGCGCTTTCCATCAGCGCGCACTGACTGTGGCTATCAAGCGTGCTCGTCACGTTGCTCTGATGCCCTACGTCAGCGACTAATCTGAGATAATCAACCCAATCAAAATAATCAGCGATCAGCAAAGCGCCCTCACCGATGACAAGGTGAGGGCGCTTTTTGGTCGTCATTCAGAGGCATAGAAAAGAGCTTCGGGATCTCCCGAAGCTCTTTTCGCTTGATAAGTCACAGCGTCTTGCAGAACTCTTTCAGGTAGGCGCGGAACGCCTCGCCGATCTCGGGGTGCTGCAGGGCCAGCTCCACCTGTGCCTCAGCGACCTTGAGCTTGTTGCCCATGTCGTAGTGCTTGCCGGTGAACTCCACAGCCGTCATGCCGCCGTAGTTGCGGGCATACTCGGCCATGGCGTCGGTCAGCTGGATCTCGCCGCCGGCACCGGGCTTGGTCCTGGCGAGGATGTCGTAGATCTCCGGGGTCAGCAGCACACGGCCCAGAATGGAGTAGTTGCTGAACTCCTGACCCTTCTTGGGCTTCTCGATCATATCGTCCACAAAGAAGTAATTGTCATGGATGGGGGTGGTCTTGAGGCTGCAATAACGGCTCACATCGGCCCAAGGCACGGCGGACACGCCGGCAACCGGACGGCCGAACTCCTCGTAGGCACGGATGAGCTGGGCGCAGACCGGGTCCTCGCCCCAGATGACATCGTCACCGTAGATGACCACGAAGGGGTCGTCGCCGGTGAAGGGCTTGGCCATGCTGACAGCGTGGCCGAGGCCGAGGGTCTGCTGCTGGCGGACAAAGAAGATGTTGGCCAGATCAGAGATGCCGAGGCACTCTTCCAGCATCTTCTCCTTGCCGGGAGCGGCAAGCTTTGCTTCCAGCTCAGGGCTGCGGTCAAAGTGGTCCTGGATGATGTCCTGATTGCGGCTCACGATGATAAGGATGTCGGTGATGCCGGAGCGGACAGCCTCCTCCACCAGATACTGGATGGCGGGTTTGTCCACGAGGGGGAGCATTCCTTTGGGCATCGCCTTGGTGGCGGGCAGCACGCGGGTGCCAAGACCAGCGGCGGGAATGACCGCCTTGGTGATCTTTTTCATGATTCAGACTCCTTTGGTTTATAGTCTCGGCTGAGGGTGCCTCAGCCGGCAAGAGCAGTAAGCAGAGCCTGCAGATCGGGGCCCAGCAGCAGGGTAAAGGCGCTGCCCCCCACCATCATCAGCAGCATACACAGCAGCACGGCCCCAAGGCTGACGCCTCCCTGGGCGCGGAGCACGGCCTGACGCTGCTGGGCGTCGGGGAACTCGGACTGGATGCGGCGGATGTGGTCGGCGGCGCTTTTGCGGTAGAGCCACTTGCCGTACATACCGCGCACCAGCATCAGCACGAAGCTGAGGACAGAGCAGACCCGGGCAAATACCGTCAGAGCGGAAGCGCTCATGGCGGGGGCGAGGGCGCTGCCGGAGAGCTGCAGCATCTCGATAAAGGTGGGCGCTGCCAGCAGAAGTTCAGCGGCCAGAAAGCCGAAGGCCGGCTTCCACGCCTTGCGGTAGAAGAAGTAGAAGGGGCCGAACAGCAGAGCCGAAAAGCTCATGGATACCTTGCTCTTCTGGAGCTGCATCCGGCTGTAAGCGGCGAGGTAAGCGGGGGCGGCGGGGCCGATATAGTCCAGCCAGTCCTGACGGGCGATGCCGTCCATCTTGGCCTCTTTGCCGAAGGCGTCCTCAAAAAACTCCTTCTCCGGGTCGGCGGAAGTGCCGAACTGACGGTACATCTGGGAGTAGTCGAAAGTCTCTTCATCGCTGTCGCGGGAAGAAGGAGGCTCCTGCCCCTCGGGGGGCAGCACAGCACCGCAGCAGCGGCATGTTTCCTCATCCCGCAGGGTACGCTCGCCGCAGGACGGACAGGTGCGGAGCTGGCTCTCCTCGTAGGGGAATTTCCACTCGTAGCCGGCGGCGTGGGCAGGGCGGTGGATGCACTGGCTCAGCTTCTCGTAGCAGACGCGGTGATAAGGCGCGCCGCAGTCGGGGCAGACCACGATGTCATCCTGAAGTGTGAGGGGCTTGCCGCAGCCCTCACACGGACAGCCATAGTATTTTGGCATAACATCCTCCAATGAATAGGGTAGTTTATCAGTATTATACACTTAAAATGCGGAAAAGAAAAGGCGGAAATCTTCAAATTTCCAGCACGATGGTATTTTTTCCTCTTTACTTTATCATGGATTCTGGGTATACTAATGAAGTATCTGTGTATAAACTGTATCTTTTAGGAGTAAATCTCTCCGTCATTGGCCGAGTCCTCGGGCAGGCTTTCCTTCGTACAACCTCTCCGTCACGCCTACGGCGTGCCACCTCCCCTGGTAGGGGAGGCTTTGGCAGTCCCCGCAAAGTGGACGGTTTCGCCAGAGGCTCCCCTACTAGGGGAGCTGTCGAGCGTCAGCGAGACTGAGAGGTTGTACTAAGACGGGCCTGCCCGTGTGCGTGGCTGATGATGAAGAGGCAGCTCCTGTTTTTTGAGACGAGAGGAATAAAACGATGATCACCACTGATGAACTGAAAGTACAGCTGGCTGAATACCACACCGCTGTAAAAGACTTGGAGGAGGCGCTGGCCATCGACGCTTCCCGCAAGCGCGTGCAGGAGCTGGAGCACACCATGTCCCGCCCCGGCTTCTACGACGACGCTGAGCTGAGCAAGAAGGTCTTCGACGAGGTGGGCGACCTGAAGGGCAAGCTGACCCGCTTCGAGAAGCTGCAGGGCCTGTACGATGACGCAGAGACCATGCTGGTCATGCTGGACGAGGAGTACGACCCCGAGATGGTGCCGGAGGCCGAAGAGGCCGTCAACGCCGTGGGCAAGGCTGTGGACGAGCTGCAGCTGATGACCATGCTGAACGGTGAGTACGACCACAGCAACGCCATCCTGACCTTCCACGCAGGCACCGGCGGCACCGAGGCACAGGACTGGGCCGAGATGCTCTACCGGATGTACAACAAGTGGGCGCAGGCTCACGGCATGACCGTCGAGGTCCTGGACTATCAGGACGGCGACGAGGCCGGCATGAAGAGCGCTTCCATGATGGTCAAGGGCGCCAACGCCTACGGCCTGCTCAAGAGTGAGAACGGCGTCCACCGTCTGGTGCGCGTCTCTCCCTTTGACGCCAACGCCCGCCGTCAGACCAGCTTTGCCTCTCTGGAAGTCATGCCCGAGCTGGACAACACCATCCAGGTGGACATCCGCCCCGAGGACATCGAGATGCAGGTCTACCGCTCCTCCGGTGCCGGCGGCCAGCACATCAACAAGACTTCTTCCGCTGTCCGACTCATCCATAAGCCCACCGGCATCGTGGTCAGCTGCCAGACCCAGCGCAGCCAGTTCCAGAACCGCGACTACGCCATGGAGATGCTGAAGGCAAAGCTGTACCAGATCGCCAAGCAGCAGCACATGGATAAGATCGACGACATCAAGGGCGTCCAGAACGAGATCGCATGGGGCCACCAGATCCGCTCCTACGTCTTTATGCCCTACACGATGGTCAAGGACCACCGCACCAACTACGAGACCGGCAACGTGGACGCTGTCATGGACGGCGACCTCGACGGCTTCATCTTCGCTTACCTCAAGGCCGCAAGCCGTGGTGAGCTGCAGGATGCCTGAGCCGGAGCACGACCCTGAAAAAATCAGCACCCGCTTTTCTGCCCGATGGGGGAGAGAGGCGGGTGTTTTTTTGCCCGGGAAAAAATGGCCCATGGACAAATCGCTCATGCCGCTGCACGGAAGGTGTGGCCCAGCGGCCTTTTTGTGAGAAATGACAAATATTCGTCCGAAAGATTGTTGACAAAAGCCATTGAAAAACCTATAGGGGGGGGGGGTAAAATAAAAGAAAGAAAAACCACGAAACAGGAGGTAAAAATTATGCGGTTACGGAAAAACATGAAGCGGACGGCAGCTGTCGTCCTGGCCCTGAGCATGGCAGTGTCGGCAGTTGCTGCCCCGGCCTCGGCTGCTTACATCTGTGATGTGAGTCAGGGCAGTGTGGAAGTCTCGGTGAATGAGAAAGGCGAGAAGACCATCAAGGTCGGCGACGACAGTGTCACCATCAAGAAGGACGGCACCAAGGTAACGACCGGAAAGGGCATCAAGGATGATGGTACCGGCGTAGAGGGCATCATCATCACCGGCGACAACACCGGCGACAATACCAAGCCCACCGAAAGCCTGAACGCAGAGGAAGAGAACACTTCCGAGGCCGAAAAGTCCGGCGAAAACACCTCCGAGGCCGAAAAGTCCGGCGAAAACACCTCCGAGGCCGAAAAGTCCGGCGAAAACACCTCCGAGGTTGAAAAGTCCGGCGAAAACGCCTCCGAGGTTGAAAAGTCCGGCGAGACCGAGGAGCAGGCCCAGGAGCCCGGCTCTCTGGAGCTGCTGGCCCCGGAGGACGAGGAGAAGCAGGCCCAGGAGAAGGAGACTCAGGAGAAGGAGACTCAGGAGAAGCCCGCCGACTCTCAGGAGCCGGAACAGACCGAAAAGACCTCCGATCAGGTGATCGAGTACGGCCAGTATGACGCCGAAGCCCAGCAGGAGGCCGCAAAGCCCGCCGCAAAGCCTGCTGCGGAGCAGGAGACCGGGGAGAAAAAGCCCGCTGAGGAGAAGACCTACGAGGCCACCAACGCCCCCATCTCCTTTACCGAAAAGGCTCAGGACGCTGCCAGAAATGTGGTAAAGATCATCAATAATTATACCGACCCCCTGAAGGTCATCTTCCGCAACCTGAAGGTGGATGCAGGGGATACGGGCAAAGATGCTGTGAAGATCGAGGGCACCGGCGATGTGACGCTGGAGCTGGAGGGCAAGAATGAGCTGACCGGCGGCAACAGCGGCGCTTATGGGACGAGAGGAATAACATCTGGTAAAGGCAAGCTGACGATCCAGGGCAAGGAGGGCTCCTCTCTGTCTACCACCGGCGGCTCGGGCACTCAGGGCGGATCCTTTGGCATATGTGCTACTAGTGGAAAGCTGGATCTGGTGGATGCAACGGTTACGGCCACCGGCGGTGTCGGCGGCGGCGGCTCAGGCATATCTGCCAACGATGAGGTTAACATCAAAAATTCGAAGCTCACTGCAAAGGGCGGCGGCCAGCTGCACCCTGGAGAGGATACAAGTACAGGTGGCGGCACAGGCATTAGCCTCTTCGTGAAGGGAAAGCTCGTTGTTGGAGAGGGTAGCGAGGTCATTGCCATTGGCGGCGATTATAAGACTGTGAAGAAAAGTGCCCAGGGTGGTGCTGGTATCAGCGTAAGTTTTAATGGCAGCTGTGAGGTCCAGAAAGGCGGTAAGCTGACGGCGATCGGCGGCAATGCAGAGTCGAAAAGCGGCGTTGTTACCGGAGGCGATGCTCTCTTGGGAGCGAAGGGCGGCATCGTGTCCGCCGGCGAGACGACGCTCATCGGTGGCAATGCCAAGTCGGGCTCGGGCAAGGCCACCGGCGGCAATGCGAGTTTCTATGATGGTGATAGTAACCAAGTTACTGTGAAGGGAGGCACGACAACTGCGCTGGGCGGCAAGGCAGAGGGCGCCGACGGCAAAGCCACCAATGGCAGCAGCATCAAGACTAGCAGGAGTGGCAAGATTGGCCTGAGTGTTGAAACGGGCGGTACCCTTGTCACCGCCATGCCGGGCGAGCGGGATGGAAAGGGAAACGGCATTATCGGAAATGTCGAGATCAAGACCGATGGCGGCAAGATCGAAGAGGTGGAGAACGCCAAGGTAGTCAAGAAGGAGGACGGCAGCATTACCGTCACAGGTGACCTAGTCGGCATCAAGCAGGACGGCCACAGCTACGAGCTGACGGCTACGGTGGAGCCCACCTGCACCACCCCCGGCAAGCGGGTCTACACCTGCACTACCGAGGGCCATACGCACGATACCTACGAGGAGATCATCGATGCGCTGGGCCACCACTTTACCGCAGTTGAGGTAGTGGCACCCACCTACACCTCCGAGGGCTACACCATCTACAAGTGCGAGACTTGTGGCGAGACCGAGAAGCGGGAATTTGTGCCGATGCTGGTGCCCGAGAGCAACGGCGGCTCCTCCGCTGTCACCCTGACCGTTACCGGCGCAGGGGCCTACGAGACCTCCATGGCCGACGGCCGGTATATTATTGCAGCACCCGCTGAGGCTGCGGTGCTTTCCGGCTGCCTGGGCAACCTGAAGGAGCTGAAGGCTCAGGGCGCAGACACCCTCGTGTTCCGCACCCAGCTCCGTGAGACCGCCCTGAACATCGACAGTATGCTGTCTCTGGGCGTGGATAACACCCTCTTTACCCTCACCCACTCCGGTGAGAGCGCAGAGCTGACGGTGGGCGGTTTTGCACACAACGAGCTGCTCCACTAAGCTTAGCCTCCCCCGCAGGCGGAGTTTACCGCAAAGCTCCGCTTTCCTATAAACAGGCCCCCGGCACGTTCCGCATCGTGCCGGGGGCATTGTGTTTTGTATTTACTCTAAATCGCCCAAGATCCCCGGCCAGAGGGCTTCCTCCCGCCGCATGGCGACGAAGCAGCAGTCGAGGTACATCTTGTTCACGGCGGCGACGATGGTGCCGCGCAGCAGACGCTTTTCGTCGGCGGCATCCGGGTCGAGGTCGCGGATGGTGCGGCTGGCCCCGAAGATGAAGGGCAGGCAGTTCTCCACCTCGTCGCAGAAATAGTCGTAGGCTTCGGCGGCGGTGCAGTGAGCCCGCTGCATCTGGAACAGGGCGTCGATGTTTTCCAGTGAGAGGACATTTTTGGACAATACGATATAGATGAGAGAAGCCAGCTGTTCGCGGGAATACTTCTTTTTGACGGGGTGGGAGATGACTCCTTTCTTGACGTAGTTGCTCACCATGGAGGGGGTGAGCTCCACCCCGGGGAAGCCCCGGAAGCAGCTGTTGACGAGCTGCACGGTCTGGTCGAGATACAGCCCCACGGAGGGCAGCTCCCGGTAGCGCGGCAGGGAAAACCCGGCGGCGCAGGCCGTGACACGGCGTTTCATTTCCTGATTCATGGTGGTAGTATAGCGCATTTTTGAGTCGGGGTCAACCGTTTATGAAAACGACGTTAACAATTTTACAAATCGCTTGACAGGTTTTTGAAAAACTGATATAGTGGACTCGCAGAACGTAAAAAATGCGGCGGACACCCGCCGGAATGGAGATAGATGAGATGAAACGAATCGTTGTGGACTCTTCTGCCAGCCTGTATGCGCTGGACGGCATTGATTTTGCTGCTGTGCCTCTGAAGATCGTGACCGACGAGAGGGAATACCTCGACGACGGCACGCTGGACGCCGTGGAGATGGCGACTACCCTGCGCACCTATAAGGGCAAGACCAGCACCTCCTGCCCCAACATCGGCGACTGGCTGGAAGCTTATGAGGGCGCAGATGAAATTTATGCCATCACCATCACCGGCACCCTGTCGGGCAGCTGCAACGCCGCCCAGCTGGCCGCAGAAGAGTATCAGGCAGAGCACCCGGGTGCTCGGGTCTTTGTGCTGGACAGCCTGTCTGCCGGCCCGGAGCTGGTGCTGCTGGCAGAGCATATCCGTGCGCTCATCCAAGAGGGCAGGGAGTTTGACGACGTCTGCGAAGAGATGCTGCGCTACCGTCACCACACCCATCTGCTGTTCTCGCTGGAATCGCTGGCGAATCTGGCCCGGAATGGCCGGGTGAAGCCCGCTGTGGCTGCTGTGGCGCGGATGCTCAACATCCGGGTCATCGGCAAGGCCAGCGATGTGGGCGAACTGGACGTCCTCTGCAAGACCCGCGGCGAGCACGGCGCTCTCGAGCGCCTCGTGCTGGAGCTCAAAGGCCACGGCTACACGAACGGCAAGGTCATCATTGCCCACTGCGGCAACCCCGCCGCCGCCGAGCGCCTGATGCACATGGTGCAGGCTGTCTTCGAGGGCGCACAGGTGCGGGTGACCGAGTGCGGCGGCCTGTGCAGCTACTACGCCGAGCTGGGCGGCCTCATGGTGGGCTTCGAGGACGCGGACGCCTGAGCTTGAATTATTCCATCCGCTGCGCTATACTATTCCCATAAAAATGCTGCCGAAAGGCAGCGGGGGAGGCGCAGATGTTCTTTCGGCTGCCGGTCGTACGGTTCTTCAATCGTGTCATCAACAGGGCCACGGTCACAGTGGCCCTTGTTTTGCTGCAGATCGGCTGGCTGCTCTGGGCCTTCTTCTCCCTCACCGCCGGAAAGGTGTGGGTGAATGCGGGGCTGAACGTCCTCAGCCTCTTCATCACCTTCTACCTCGTGCGGAAGGACGAGAACAGCGACTATAAGATCATCTGGCTCGTCCTCATCGGCATGATGCCGCTGCTGGGCGGTGCGCTCTATCTGGCCTTCGGCAACAAGGCCCCCGCCAAGCGGATGCGCCAGCGGATGCAGGCGGTGGAGCGCCAGCACACCGCCGACCTCGCCCAGCAGCCGGGCCAGACCGACGCCCTCGACCCCGCCAGCAGGGGACTGAGCCGGTATGTTTCGGAGTACGGGCCGTACCCCGCATGGAAAAACTCCACGGCAAAATATTACCCCTGCGGTGAGGCCATGTACCCTGACCTGCTGGCCGACCTCGAAAAGGCAGAGCGGTTCATCTTCCTCGAGTTCTTCATCGTCCGCACCGGCAAGATGTGGAAGGGGGTAGAGGACATCCTCGTCCGCAAGGCGGCGCAGGGGGTGGACGTCCGGCTCATCTACGACGATTTCGGCAGTCTGCTGGGTCTGCCGTCCGATTTCGTGGTGAAGATGGAGCGGGCGCATATCCGCTGCATCCCGTTCAACCCGGTGGTGCCGCTGGTGTCGCTGGTCATGAATCACCGCGACCACCGGAAGATCGTGGTCGTGGACGGAAATACAGCCTATACGGGCGGCATCAATCTGGCCGACGAGTATATCAATGAAGAAGAGCGGTTCGGCTACTGGAAGGACGCAGCTCTCCGCACCGAGGGCGCGGCGGTCTGGAACTTCACGGTGATGTTCCTCGACCACTGGAACGCCTTCCGCCCCAGCGAGGAGGACTATATGCCCTTTATGCCTCAGGCTGAGGCCCTGTCTGCCCAGTCGGACGGAGTGATCCAGCCCTACGGGGACAGCCCGCTGGACGAAGAGGCTCTGGCCGAGACGGTCTACCTGAATATCATCAATCAGGCCCAGCGGTACGTCTATATCTATACGCCCTACTTCGCGGTGGGCGAGACCATGCTGGAAGCCCTCAAGGCGGCGGCAAAGCGGGGCGTGGACGTCCGGCTGGTGCTGCCGGGCATCCCGGACAAGAAGCTCGTCTTCCGGCTGACCCGCTCCTATTATGTGCCGCTGCTCCGGGCGGGGGTGCGCATCTACGAGTTCACGCCCGGCTTTCTCCACGCCAAGTGCTACGTCAGCGATGACCGCGCCGCCGTGGTGGGCAGCATCAACATGGATTACCGCAGCCTCTTCCTCCACTTTGAGTGCGGGGCGTTGCTGCTCTATAACAGTCAGGTCATTGCGCTGCGAGACGATGTGCTCCGCACCCTGCCGGAGTGCCGGGAAGTGCAGCTGGCCGACTGCCGCACCTCGCTGGCCGGGACGCTGCTGGACAGTGTGCTCCGCCTGCTGAGCCCGCTGATGTGAGCGATACTGCGGTAGAATAAGTGGCAAAGTTCTATAAATCAAATGATATATCGTTCAATATTGATTGTTTGCCAACCTGGCAAAGTTCTCCTGATTGGCAAACTACCTACTTTGCCAGCAAGCCTTAAGTTTGCCAACGTGGCAAAGTGCGATTTTGCATGATATAACGTCAATATTGTCCCACTTTGCCAGATAACACGTCGGTCTCAGAGCACAGTTGTAAATTTTCTGCGCGGTGCTTGACTTTTGCAGGGAATCGCATATAATAAAGATGATAAATGTGGAAGCCGATATGTCATTGGCACACCCAAAAGGAAAAGACCCCCTCCCGGAGCGGCAATCTCCGAAAGGGGGTCCTTTTTAGTGCTTACGGCCCTTCAGCCATCCGTCAAGCCACTTACAAATGTAGTAAGAAGCTACATTTGCTCCGACGGACAGGATAAATGTGGAAATATATGCCATTGGACAACACCTCCCTTCCCATAAAACTGGGCGGGGTAGGCCGCAGGACAAGTATAACACAGTTTCCAACAAAAAGATACATAAATAAATAGACTCCTGTCAGGCTATACTACTCCCAAAGAGATGAAAGGGAGCGTAACGCTTATGACACAGAGACAAAAAGCTCTTCTGAGCTGTGCCGTGGCGGCGGCACTGCTGCTGTCCGGCTGCCGCAAAGGCAGCAGCAATTCCGGCAGCATGAGCAGTTCGAACGCCATGTCCGGCTCGTCCGGCAGCGCCAGCACCACCCAGACCGGCGGCTGGAAGACCGGCCTCGGCATCCTGACCGAGGCCTCCGATGAGGCCCGTACCGGCACCATCCATACCATCGCCGCCGCCGTCCTGCTGGACGGAGACGGCAAGCTGGCCGACGTGATGCTGGATGAGCTGGAAGTGGAAGTTACCGCCGACGGCAAAGGCGTCGTCACCATGCCCACCGACTACCGCACCAAGCGCCAGAAAGGGGACGACTACCCGCTGGCAGCGGCATCTTCGCTGAAAAAGGGCTGGGCCGAGCAGGCCGATGACTTCGCCGATTACCTCACCGGCATGACGCCCGAGCAGGCATCCATGCTGGAAACGGATAAGGACGGCAAGGCTGTGGACGCCGACCTGCTGTCCGGCTGCACCATCCGGGTGGATCGGTACCGCGACGCCGTGGCGAAAGCCTGCGCGAATGCGGCCGCCCTCGGCGCGGCGAAGGGCGACCGGGTGAGCCTCGGCGTGGAGGCGGAGAATGCCTCTTCGGACATCACCGCCACCGACGACAAGGATGTGAACGCAGAAGTTGACCTTACCGTCGTGGCCCTGACGCTGGATGCCGATGGCCGTGTGACCAGCGCCATCGGCGACATGGCAGAACCTGCGCTGACCATCGCGGCAGACGGCGGCGTCACCGCCCCGGACACCGTCCGCTCCAAGCTTGAGCTGGGCGACAGCTACGGGATGCGGAACGCATCCAGCCTCGGCAAGGAGTGGTACGAGCACAGCGCGGGCTATTGCAGCTACCTCAAGGGCAAGACTGAGAAAGAGGTGGCGGACATCCCTGCCGACGGCTCGGACGCCGACCTCGCGGCCCTCTGCACCATCTCCATCGACGCCCTGCAAAAGGCCGCAGGGGATGCGTTTGAGAATGCGTCATTATAAATTGAACGGAAAGTCTGACCGTCACCGTGAGGTGGCGGTTTTTTTGCGCCTGCGGGGCAGACGGAGCGGTCAAATCTGCGCGAAAGGGCCTGAAACCTGCGTGAATCGCACTTGCGGGGGGGGTGGGGGTATGGTATAATAAAATCACCGAGACACACCCCACGATTGGAGGTAGAGACGATGAAAACTGCAAAACGACTCCTTGCCTTTGCCCTTGCAGGCGTGATGGTGCTGGCCCTGCTGACGGGGTGCTCCGACGGAAAGTCGGACGACACCCTCCGGGCCGAGGCTCTGGCAGACATCATAAATGTACAGCGTGGCGTAAACATCACCTGCGAGGCCGACCCGCAGCTGAGTGAGGCGGCGGAGAGGTACACACACGTGAGCTCTGAGGATGGAAGCACTCTTCTCATTAACAAATTGAAGTTGGGCAATTACCACTCTATCGGTTCTGAGCCTCGCAAAGCTCTCTTGAAAACCATCGGCATCGACCCCAACACCACCAACAAACAGGTCATCTTCTACTGTGGAGAGGACAGAGGCTCGGACGACCCCGTCAAGCAGGCCATCGACCTCTGTAACAACTACAGACTGGTACTGCCGGAACCGAATGAGAATAATTGGGCCACTATCAGCTTCCTCGCATCCAGCTACCGGGTCGGCTTCGGAAGGTGGACGGATGAGAATGGCAAACCCAGGCTCTTCGTCATCATGGTAGGCGACATCCCAGAGAGAAGCTGACGCCTCTGCGGCGGGAAGATAAGAAAAACGGACAGCCCCCTCGGAGAGACTCCCCGAGGGGGATTTTTGCGCCTTGCGGAGCGCCCTGTCCTTCATACAACCTCTCCGTCATTGCTTCGCAATGCCACCTCCCCTACCGAGGGGAGGCCTTGGCATACCGTAAAGCCTTGCCTCTTCGCCAGAGGCTCCCCTACTAGGGGAGCTGGCGCGAAGCGCCTGAGAGGTTGTACGAAGGACAGCCTGCCCGTGAGCCGCAGCCGTGCCGGAAAGGCACGGCTTTGTTCACTTTTCCTATGTCCCTCCCTTGAATACAGGCGGAAACCGTCAAAACGCGAAAAAATCGGTTTTCCTCTTGCCAAACGGGGCAAAACGCGCTATTCTATAGTCACAGTTTAACAATTTAGCATGGTAAAGCGGTAAAACGAAGCGCCGCTTCTGCTGAATCTGAGGGAGGAATTTGTATATGAAACGTCTGGTCTCTGCTTTTCTGGCCGGTGCGATGGCGCTGAGCCTTGCCGCCTGCGGCGGTTCTGCATCCACTTCCACGGCTGCTTCTTCTGCCGCCGCCTCTGCCGCCCCGGCAAGCTCTGTGGCCGCTGACAGCGACCTGGCTTATATCCAGTCCAACGGCAAGATGGTCATTGGCTACACCGTCTATGAGCCGATGAACTACACCGACGCCGACGGCAGCTTCACCGGTTTCGACACCGAGCTGGCCACCGCTGTCTGCGGGAAGCTGGGTGTCGAGCCGGAGTTCGTGGAGATCAACTGGGACACCAAGGAGACCGAGCTGGCCGCAAAGAGCATCGACTGCATCTGGAACGGCCTGACCCTGACCGATGACCGCGAGGAGAACATGGCCTGCACCAAGCCCTATGTCAAGAACGCCCAGGTCGTGGTGGTGAAGGACGGCACCGATTATACCTCCACCGCCGACCTCATCGGCAAGACCGTGGTGGCCGAGGCTGGCTCTGCCGGTGAGACCACCATCACTGAGAACGCCGACCTGTCTCAGGCTGATTTCATCTCCAAGGCTGTTCAGACCGACTGCCTGATGGAAGTCGCCGCCGGTACCGCTGACGCCGCCATCCTCGACCTGACTCTGGCCTCTGCCATGATCGGCGAGGGTACCGATTATGCAAACCTCAAGATGGTGGATGAGCTGAACGTCGAGGAGTACGGCGTGGCCTTCCGCAAGGGCAGCGACGTGGCCGAGGCTGTGGACAATGCATTCGACGAGCTGAAGGCTGACGGCACCATGCAGGCTCTGGCCGACAAGTACGGCCTGACTCTGGCTGAGTAACTTACATTATAAACGGATAGGTGTAGTGATTCTGTGACTGTGATTTTGGAGCGTCTGACCGGCGCATTCGCGCTCAACTGTGAGCTGTTCTTTCTGACCTTGCTGTTTTCGCTGCCGCTGGGCCTTGTGGTGGCCTTTGGCTCCATGAGCCGGTGCGCACCGCTGCGGGGCGTCGTCAAGACCTTCGTGTGGGTCATCCGCGGTACGCCGCTGATGCTCCAGATCATCGTCATCTACCTTGGCCCCGGCCTGCTGGGCATGGCGAACCCCTGGCCCTCCGGCTCTTCGGGCCGTCTGGTGGCGGCGGTGGTGGCTTTCGCCATCAACTACGCCTGCTACTTCTCTGAGATCTACCGCGGCGGCATCGAGGATGTGCCGAAAGGCCAGACCGAGGCCGGTCAGGTGCTGGGCATGACCAGGAGCCAGATCTTCTTCAAGGTCACGCTCCTGCAGGTCATCAAGCGCATCCTGCCCCCGATGGGCAACGAGGTCATCACGCTGGTGAAGGATACCTCGCTGGCGAACGTCATCGCCAACAAGGAGATCATCATGATGGCAAAGGAGTACAGCGCCAAGGGCCTTATCTGGCCGCTGTTCTCCACCGCGATCTTCTTCCTCGTCTTTGTCGGCGCACTCACCCTGCTGCTGGACTGGGCCGAGAAAAAGATGGACTATTTCCGCTGCTAAGGAGGATATGAACTATGGCATTACTCGAAGCCTCTGGCATCGGGAAGAATTTCGGCGAGACGAAAGTTCTCAAGGACATCTCGCTCACACTGGAACAGGGCGAGGCGCTGGCCATCATCGGCTCGTCCGGCTCGGGCAAGACGACGCTGCTGCGCTGCCTGAACTTTTTGGAGCGTCCCGACACCGGCGTCATCCGGGTGAACGGCGAGACCATGTGGGACGCCGCCGACCCTGCCACCCAGCGGGAGAGCGAGGTGCGGAAAAAGCGCCTCCACTTCGGCCTCGTGTTCCAGAACTTCAACCTCTTCCCCCAGTACACCGCGCTGGAAAACGTGATGCTGGCGGGGGAGCTTCTGGCAAAGGAACAGCCCGGCTACAAGGCCGACAAAAAGGCCATCCACGCCCAGCTGGAAGCACAGGCCCGTGACCTGCTGGCTCAGATGGGCCTGTCGGAGCGGGCAGGCCACTACCCCCACCAGCTCTCCGGCGGTCAGCAGCAGCGGGTGGCCATCGCCCGCGCACTGGCGCTCCACCCGGACATCCTCTGCTTCGATGAGCCCACCAGCGCCCTTGACCCGGAGCTGACCGGCGAAGTCCTCCGTGTCCTGCGGGACCTCGCCGACCGCAAGACCACCATGATCATCGTCACCCATGAGATGCACTTCGCCCGCGACGTGGCCGACCGCATCCTATTCATGGACGGCGGCGTCGTGGTGGAGGAAGGCCCGGCCCGCCAGCTCATCGACCACCCCCAGGAGGAGCGCACCAAGCAGTTTTTGGCGCACTACGCGGAATAAGCGCCTCCGGCAGCGGTATGCCCTCTCAGTCTCGCTCCGCTCGCCAAGGCCGGGTTGCGGCACCCAGCGTCTGCTGCGCTGTCGCTTGCATCCTGCTGGCCGCTGCCCCAACAGCTCCTCCCTGTTTCCGCCGCTGGCGGCGGTCGTC